>JACYYJ010067119.1_pt1 | contig 49655 bp, 48 predicted proteins | sample 8236861 | NCBI WGS metagenome assembly JACYYJ01 (sample SAMN14103086, study PRJNA606662) | landfill metagenome | isolation source: landfill solid waste | place: India:New Delhi, Okhla landfill site | collected 2017-11-05
ATCCCGTCCGGCGTCACCACCCGCTGCATGTCGGCGATCATCGGCCGGATCGCCGCGTACGCTTCCTCGGGGACAGGTGTCTGGGCAGCCGCCGGGCCCGCGGCGAAGACGACGCCGGCGGATATCGCTGTGAGGAATCTGATCATGTGCGCCTCCCTCCGGTGCGGCTTCCGCGGCCGCCGGCGCCGGCGGTTCGGGCGCGGCGCTGGCGACAGGGGCGACAGCCTCCGCCTGCGGCTGGGGCGGAGCAGCGGCCGGGCTCGGTTCCGCGTCGAACAGCTGCCCGGGGCCGTACTCCCGCTCCACCGCCGCGCGGATCCGGCTGGCCGCCTCTTCGAGGAAGGCGCCCTCGACCTTCTCGCCGCCCGGAAGGCCGTTGATCTCCGAGAGCAGGCGCCGGAAGGCGTGCTCCGGCATGTCGTCGCTCAGGCCCGCGAGCGGCAGCAGGTGATCGCGGGCGTGGGACGGGTGGACCCGGCCCTCGTCGACCAGCTCGATCACCTGCGCCGGCAGCTTCAGCAGACGCATCAGGTTGGAGATGTACGACTGGCTCTTCCCGATCCGGGTGGCGAGCTGCTCCTGGGTGCAGCTCGGGTTCGCGTCCAGCCAGGCGCGGAACCCGCGCGCCTCCTCGATCGGAGTCAGGTCGTTCCGCGCCACGTTCTCCAGCAGCGCGATCTCCAGCGCCTCAGCGAAGGTGTACGTGCCCACCATGCAGGGCACCGATTCGACGCCCGCGGCCACCGCGCACCGCCAGCGGCTCTCGCCGGCGATGATGAGCGGGTCGGACCAGTCGTCACCCTCGGACGGCACGTGCACGAGGAGCGGCTGGCGCACGCCCTTCTCGGCAATCGAAGCCTGCAGGCGCTCCATCTTCTCCGGATCGAACCGCTTCCGGGGGTTCACTCCCTCCCATGGCTTCAGCTGCGCGGGGGCGTAGTAGCGCAGCGTGTCCTGACGTTCGGCGATTTCGGGCATCGTCTCGTCTGCTGAGGTGGTATCAGGCGCCGAAGCCGGCCAGGACGCGCAGGGCGTCGCCCGAATTGTTGAAGGTGAGATACGCGGTGACGACCCAGGCGTTGTCGCGCTGCTCGCACCGCACGTAGTCGCCGCTCTCGCGGAGCGCCTCGAGGATGTCAGCCGTGTCGACGTGCACCACCGTCGTGATTGAACTCGACGCCGTGGGGGGTGTCGGCGCGGACTCGGCCGGATCCGTCGGCTTCGCGGTCGGCGCCGGCTCTTCGACCCGACCTGCGCCATTCCGCGCGGAATCGAGGGCGGCAGAGGCGGCGACCTTCTTCGCCGGCCGCTCGTCGCCGACGGGGAGGCCGAACTCCGCACGAACCCGCTTCCAGTGCAGCTGAAAAGTGCCTGGGTTGATCTCCGCGCAGCCGGTGCGGGCTTCCACCGCCCGACGCGCGTCAGCCTGCAGTAACTCCGGCTGAGCCTCGACGGTGCGGCGGATCTCGGCGCGCAGCTCGTCTCCGAGCAGTTTGCGCGGTACCGCCGGGGCGGTTCTGTCCTGCGTGGCTCGGACGGGCTTCGGCATCGTGGGCTTCTCCTCTCTGGGTTTGCGGGGGCGGCCTGGCTTCCGGCGCATGCTCATGCTGTCGCTCATGATCTCGTTCCATCGCTCCTCAGCCGCCGTCCCGCCGGAGCGCTGACGCGGCTCCATCTCGACCGGCCGGACGCTGACCTGATCCACCGAGAGTCGCCTCGGCTGTTCCTCGCGCTGCACCTCCAGGACGGCGTCGAGGAGCTCAGCGGCCTCCGATGTGTCCAGCTTCGGGTACTCCTCCGTGATCACCGCGGCGAGCTCGTCGGCCTGGAGGTTCCACCGCTGGCGCAGGACCAAGCGGGCGCGGCCGCGCTGATATTCCGCGTGACGCTTTGCCGCCGCCCGAGCGCGCTCCTCAGCGAAGGATGGGACGTCGCTCACGGCGTCCGTCCGAGCTGCTGGTGGAGCGCGCAGTGGTCGCACGCCTCGCCGCCGAACAGCACGCCGTTCTCCGACAGCTTCCGGGTGCGGCAGTACCGGCAGATCAGCGCAGCGCGGCAGGAGAACACCACGGCTACGCCGCGGCCCTCGGGATCGTTCTCCTCTTCCCACCCGTCCAGGCACAGCTCCCGGCGGAAGGTCGCCAGCTCCTGTTCCCACCGGCGTAGGTCTGCCCCGGCCGGAGCTGCCGGGCGGGCGATCCGCACCTTGAGCGTGTCGTCGAGCACCTGGACGGCCACGCACGCCCCGCGCGGGAGGATCCGCCACGCCCACCGCGGCGCGGTATCGGCTGCTTCGCGCTCCAGCTCCGCGCGGAGCCCGGAGAGCGGCCGCTCCCATGTTCGGCTCGGAGCGGGCGATGCGGCGGCGTGGCGGGTGCTCACTCGCTCGGCTCCGCCAGGACGCCGACATCGGGATGCCGCGCGGACTCGATCTCCGCGGCCACCTTGCCGAGGCCCCGGTACACGGCGCGGGAGTGGCGGAAGAGGGTGCGTCCACCGAACCGCTTGGCTGCGCCGAGGTAGAAGGCGCGACGCGCTTCGCTCATCCCCTCGCGGGCGCCGCCGGCTTCGGTGACTGCGTCGCGGTACTGCTGCGCGAGGATGCCCATCAGGCGACCTCCGCCAGCTGGGCGGGCACCGCGCTCTCTGCTCGGCCGTCGCGGACCACACTGCAGCCGCGGGTCGCGTCGAACTCAATCAGGCAGACGTGGTCGACCTGGTGCTGAGATTCGGGGATGTGGGAAATCAGGAGGATCTGTGGGAAAACCCCCCGGAGCCGGCGGAAGAGCGCGAGGGCGTTCGCCCGCCGGACCTCGTCGAGGGACCCGAATACCTCGTCGAGGATCAGGAGCGAGAGCGGGTGACCGGCTCGCTCCGCGATCATCTGCGAGGTGGCCAGGCGCATCGCGACCGCGACCACGTCCTCTTCTCCACCGGAAATCACTTCCACCGGCACGCCGTCGCGGTGGAGGGTGCAGGCGAAGTCCTCCGAGATCGTGACCGCCTCGTACCGGCCGTCGGTGAGGAGGCCGACGAACCCGGAGACGAGCTCCTCCATCTCGGGTCGGATTCCGCTCGCCACCGCGACTCGAAACTCGGCGAGCCGCTCGGCGGCCGCGCTCGTGATCTGGAGCTGCGCCTCGGCTTCCCGAAGCTCCGCGGCGCGGAGATCGAAGGCGTCGAGTGCCTGAACGGCTCGGGAGTGGCGCGCTTCAGCGGCGGCGACTGCGCCCTCCGCCCGCGCCAGGTCCACCCGGGCACCCTCCCGCTTCGCCTCTGCGCCACGCAGCGTCGCCTCCGCATCGCGGTGCGCGCTCTCGCTGTAGTCGAGCACCTGGGCGTCCCCAGCCAACCTCGCGGCTCGTGCGGACACCTCGCCGTTCGTCCGGATCAGGCCCTCTCGCTCCGCCTCGAGCGCAGGGACATGTGAGGCGAGGCCACGATCGGCGATCACCTTGGTGGCGATGGTCTGCAGGCGCTGGATCTCCGCATCCACCCGCGCCAGTTCTGCCTGAACGTCGGCGACGTTCGCCGCGGGCATCGCGTCAAGCCGGGCGCGGAGTTCCGCATCCCTGCGGATCGCGCTCGCGATCTGCTGCTCGAGCGATGTGATCAGCTCAGTCGCGCGCTCGCTCTGCACCTTCGCGCGAGCGTGACCTTCGACCGCCGCCACGGCCTGGCGGTACTGCGCCTCCAAGTCCTGCTCCGCGGCGGGGGCAGCGCCGGCCGCGGCGATCTGCGCTTCGGTCCGCTCGACCTGGGCGGCCAGCGCTGCGATCTCCTGTTCGATGCCGGCAACCACTTCGGCGAACTGTTCTCCCAGGGCGCGCGAGCACGTGGGGCACGCGCCGGCGGCGCCGGCGTCGCGAATCGCCGTCAGCTTCCGCTGCTCGCGGGCGCGCGCCTTCGTCGCCGCCTCGGCCTCTGCCTGGGCTCGCGTGTGGGCGTCGCGTCGGTTGGTCCGCAGGTCGGACAGCTGCCGCTCCAGGTTGTCGCGCAGCGCGGCCGCCGCCTCAGCTGCAGTCTCCTCGTACGCCGCTGTGGGACGGAGGCGCTCGATCTCCGCTCGCCACCCATCGATCGACGTCTTGAGGCTGTCGGCGTCCGCGCGCAGCTCCGCTACGGTGCCGGCGGTCGCCTGGAGCTGTAGGAGTGCGTCCCGCTCCTTCCTGCGGTGATCCAGCTGGTCGATCGAACTCGCGTTCGCCTCGACCCGGTTCGCCGCTTCCTGCGCAGAGCGGAGCCGTGCGGTACACTGCTCGATCGCGCTGGCGGTGTCGCGCATCGCAGACTCCGCGCGCTCCAATTCGGTGGAGATGCGCGCGTGTTCGGTTCGCATCTCCGCGTGCGCCTCCGCGACGTCGCGTGCGGCAGCCACCATGTGCTCTGCCGATTCGAAGAGCGCTGCGGCGCTGATCGCTACATCGGTCGCCTGAGCCACGGCCGCGGCCGACGCGTCGACCTCGACGCGGAGGGGCAGCCGCTCGCCGAGCATCTGTCTCATCCCGTCGCGCCGCTGGGTGAGCTCGCCCTTCTCCTTGCGGGCCGCTGCAAGAGCCTGGTCGACCCGCTCCACGCCCATCACGGATCGGTAGAACGCCTGCCGCTCCGTCGGCCCCATGCTGGCGATGCGCGCGAGATCCTTCTGGCTGGTGAGGTGCGATGACGCGAACTCCTTCCATCCCATCCCGAGCAGCTGCGGGACGAAGCCGTTCACGGCGCTCGTGCCATCGGCGATGATCCCGCGGCCCGCGACCTGGAGGCGCGCGTTCGTCTCGGAGCGGGTGAGGGAGTAGGCCTGCCCCTCGAGTTCGAAGTCGAGCGTCACTTCCGCCACGCGGCGTGCGGGAGCTCGATCCCACCGGATGGTGCCCTTCGTCCCACGAATCGCGTCGGCGCCGTACAGGGCATAGGCGACCCCCTCCAGGACGGTGCTCTTCCCGGCGCCGTTCGACCCGAGCACGCCGGTGATCCCGTCCTGGAAGTGGATCTCCGAGTCGGCGTGCTGGCGGAAGTGCTTCAGCTGAAGGCGACGGAGCTTCATGCGAGCCTCCCGAGCCGCGCCAGCAGCCGCCGCGTGTTGCTCCAGAGCTCGAATGCCTCCCTCGAAGCCACGCGCTCCGCCGGGCTGCCATCGGGCGCGTAGCGCGGCCACCGAGGTTCGCCGTTCTTGTCCCACATGCGGCTGTAGCTGCGCGCCAGGAGCTCGACGAGATCGTTCAGGCCGCCGGCGTACACGGAGTCTGGCGGGAACCAGAAGCCGGCGCAGAAATTCACGCACTCGACCGCGCGCTTCGATTCGGCCTTGCTCATCGACTCGGCGATCAGGTTGCCACCGGAGTAGAGTCGATCGCTGATGTCGTTGTGTCCGTAGCCTGGATCGTCGGTCACGATCCCGTACCCCCGGGTTCCTGTGCGCCACGGCTCCCCGTAGTGGTTCCGAGCACGCGGCAGCAGGCGCGTCACGCTGAGGTTCTCAGGCATGCGCCACCTCCTGCGGAAGGTCGAAACCGAGGTATCCGAACGCGGCAGTGCGCACGGGGAGGTCGTCGTCTGCGAACCAGGCGGCCGCCTCCTCGGCGAGGGAGCGGTGCGTGCGCTCGCGGCGGTCGCCCAGCTCGACGAGCTCCCGCTCGCGAAAGCGGAGGTCGAGACGGAAGTGCACGCACCGCTCGCGCAGCTCGCGCAGGCGGGTCCAGTCGATCAGGTCGCGCTCAGAGCGGGGGAAGTCTCCCACCTTCAGGCGGACAAGGGAGTTCGCGAGTTCATCGCTGGTTGCCAGCTCGCGGAGCGCATCGTTGAGCGCCAGGGCGTTCACCGGCTCGGCGTAGGTACCGAAGTCGTGGTACTCGTAGTCGTGCATCGGCCGCGTGGGGATCTCGACCAGCCGGAAGCTGCCGGAATCGGTGTCGCCAACGACCACGCCCTTGGGCCCGGTCTCCTTCCAGATGTCGGAGCTGACCCGCTCGATCGACCCGGAGTAGAACGCAGCCCGCGAGGGGTGCAGCGCGACGAAGTCGTGGTAGTCGCCGCACGCGATGACGTCCCACTCGTCGGCCAGGGCGCCAACGTCGAGGCACTCAGGGCCGGCGTACATCGGCGACAGCGCGCCGTCGACCGCGGAGGTGCGCACCGCGGCGTGGATGAGCAGGACGTTCCGATCGCCAGTGGCATCCTTGGAGAAGTCGTACAACTGCTCTTCCTGCATCACCGCGAAGGGGACACAGGCCACAGAGATCACTTCACCCGTACTCGCCGCCTTCACCCTCACCGCGCGCCCCGTCGTGACCAGGTGCACGCGGTCCATTCCGTCGACAACGATGCTGGGGGTGAGAGTCTCCACCGTCCGCGGCATGCAGTGATTCCCGGGGATGATCACCACATGCGCCTTCGTTTCCCGGACGATACGGGTGATTCCGACCTGGAACGCTCGCACCGCGTGCATGGAGGGTCGCACGCTGTCGTATACGTCCCCAGCAATCGTGACGAGGTCTGGCTGCTCATCGACGACCACCTGGACAGCGCGGGTCCACGCGGCCTCGATGTCGAGCTCCCGCTGGTTCCGCCCATCCACCACGCGGCCCTGGGCGCGCTTGCCGAGGTGAATGTCTGCGACGCTGACGTACTTCACTCGGCACCTCCACCGTCCGCGATCGCAGCCAGCGCCTGGTTGAGCGCGCGGAAGTCCTCGGCCGTCTCGGGCGTGCGGCCGCCGATCGACGCCAGCATCATGGATCCCGCGGGGTCGACCCCCAGTACCTTGCAGCCCTCGACGTACCGGTCACGTTCGGCCTGGGCGTCGGCGGGGAGCTGCACGGCCGCGCGGGGTTTCGCCTCGCGCTTCGGCAGTGGCTGAGCATCGGCCGCCTTCGCAGCTGACGGCTCGCCGGAGCCGATCCGCGCGGCCTGACGCTCGCCAGTGGCGGGAAGCGCAGCGCGGTCCTCGGCCTTCTGCTCGGTGATGTCCTCGAACTCGGCTTCGATGGCGTTCTCGAGCTTCCGGATCTCGGCCTCGACCGGGGCGAGGGTGACCGCGAAGGCCTTGACCGCAGCGCGTCGCAGCGATCGGCTGCGCGCGGTCTTCGCCGGCTCCGCGTTGCCTACCGGGTCTGCATCGAAGTCCTTCCCACCGGTCGTTCGCCCCCTCGGCTTCCCGCCCGCCCAGTTGCATTCCCGGACCACCTCGGTCCAGTCCGGTCCGTGGACGGTTCCGTTCCGAATGGCCATCAGCGGCGCCGCCTCGCTGTAGCGATGGATCACCGTCTCATAGACGTGCGTCGCCCACTCGGGAGGGGCGTAGTGGCTCCGGCGCTGCGCGAGGGCGCGAGCTTCCCGTCGGAGGCGGATGGAGTCCTCGGTGTCGCCGTCCTCGGCGGCCAGGTCGGCGAGACGCCGCAGCTCGTCGATGTGGGCGAGTGAAAGATTGAACTGCTCGAACCGGACGAAGCGCTCCTGACCGGCGATCTTCTCTGCCCAATAGTCCGCATTGAGGTACGGTCGATCGCCGAGGATGTAGAGGTGTAGGGCGGGGTTCGCTCCTGTGAGAGCGCAGAGCTGGGCGATCGCGTAGCGGGTGCCGTTCGAGAGGTCCGCGCCTTTCACCAGCGAGTACCCTGAGCCCCAGCTCATGCTCTCCAGCTGCTTGGCGATGCCCCGGGCGAGCTTCGCCTTCTCAACCGAAAGCGCGCCCGCCTGCCGGATTGCCTGCAGCTGCTGACGCCCCTCTTCTGTGACGTCGTCCGACGTGACCGTGACTGCCGTGCTGCTATCCGTCATCGATTCTCTCCGTTGCGTGAAGAAGGGCAGTCAGAGCGCAGTCGCGGTGCGCCTCGGCTGCTGCAGTTCGGGGCCGCCGGCGGTCTCGAGCCAGGCTCCGGCCTCCTCGAGGGCGAACCTCGCGGCTCGCGCGTAGCCGCTGGCGAGCGCCTGCCGATACCTCGCGATCTCCTCCTCCGCCTTCTCCGCGCACCGCAGCTTCCCGCAGCCGCGGCAGAGGGGCAGGGGCTCGCTGGGCGTCGACAGTCCGATGTCCGCGCCGTCCAGGTCTGCGGCGTTGTCGCAGTCGACGCAGTCGGCGTAGCGGAAGTGGTACGGCGCCATCAGCGCACCCTCCTGTCGGGCTGCGGCTGCCACCCGCGGCGGACCCGGTACCGCTCGATCGGCGTCACCTTCGCCGCACGCCCGGGCCGGGCGGAGGCGCGACGGCGCCAGACGCTGGCGACCTCATGCGCGGCGATCCACGCGAACACGGCCAGGAAGAGCGCTACGTAGACCCATCCGAGCAGGCGCACCACGAACTCGATCGTCTCGATCATGACTCACCTCAGCGGGGGGAGAGGAACGGCCAGCGCGGTCGCCAGCTCGTGAATCGCTGCGCGCACCTCTTGGAGCCGTTCGACTGCCGGCCCTTCCGGATCGGCCGCCGCGCAGGCGTAGACCGCCCGCTCGTAGTCGGTGAGCTCCACGAGCGAGAGGCGCGTGGTCGCCTGGCTGATCAGGCACGCGGGAATCGTCACGCGACCCGGACCTCCGCCGGCGCGGGGAGCGCCTTCTGACCGAGGGTGACCATCAGCGCCTGGAGTCCAACCATCAGCGTCTCCTGAGCGGCCCGCTCCCGACGGCACGCCTCGAGGAACTCCGGCACATGCGTGAGGTCCCCTCGCTCGATCTCCCGCATCACCACCAGCTGGAGTGCGCTCTCCACACCCTCCCACCGCGCCTCCTCATCGCTGGCGGCGATCAGGTCGATTTCCTCCGGCGACCAGAGCTCGTGCACCACGTCCTGGAGGAAGTCGACAAGCAGCTGAGCGGTCTCCTGGTCCACCCCGAGGGCGCGGAGGCCGGCGAACCAGACGGCAGCGCGCGCGATCGGGCAGTTCTTCCCGTTCCGCGCCCGCACCAATCCGTGGTAGGGGAACCAGGCCAGCTGGCGGAAGCGCTTGAGCCCGCGCTTCGGAATGGCGGAGCAGACGACCGAGCGGGCGCGCTCCTCGAGGTGAGAGACGAGCTGCGTCCACTCCGCGCCGCGTCGCACGACGCGCCGGCGGATGGTGGTTACCGTTGAGCCGACAGCCCAGGCGCTCATCGGAAGCCCCCATCGAACACGATCAGGAGAGACGCAGATGCGAACGACGCAGCGGAAGCGACACGGCCGCGCAGCCCGCGGAAGCGGAAACCCATCTCGGGGTCCCCGGCGGGCACCCGTATCGCCGCCCGTCCAGCAGACGGCCGTCGTCGGTCAGGGTGAGAGGTTGGCATTGAATCGCTCCGGTGCTAGGTTGTGGGAATGGAGGCGCCGTATTGGGCCTCCGGTGCGCCCCCGTCCGCGAGTGCCAGCTCGCGGCGGGGGTTTTTCTATGCCTCTGCTCCAGCCGGCTCAGGGGTTCCAGACGGCGCCCGCCCGCTCGTTTCATCGATCCACCGGTCGATCTCCGACTTCCTGAACCGGAGAGCTGAACCCAGCTTCACCGACGGTATCTCGCCGCGGGCGGCCTTGTTGTAGATCGTCCCAGGTGCGAAACCGAGGTAGCGCCCCACCTCCTCCACCGTGAGCAGTCGATCGTCACTGATGTTGTTCTGCATGCGCTCTCCGCCTAATTTCGGGGCACGGCGTTTCACTGAGCTGCACAGTAATGCATCTGCATATGCGGTGTCAAGGGTCTTCATATGAAGAAAGAGGAGCGGGAGCAGGTAATGGAGCAGCTCCGCCACGCGCTTCGTCCTTTGCTGGAGAGTGGGGCGGTCACTCAGGACGAAGTGGCAGAGAGGCTTTCTGAACTCGGGGGCAGGGCTGTCGACCAATCCACCGTTTCACGGTGGCTTGATAAGGTTACGCCGCAGAATGCATCAATGCCGGCGATTCGGCATATGCTTGCCGAAGTGCAGCAGGGAGGGTGGCCATCGCGAGGTAGATCCCGGAGCGCCCGCCAGGAGAACCATGCGAACCACGAGCGGCACGTGTTGCGGGAGACGGTTGCCGGTAGTCGTCAGAGCTTCGAGCACAAAGCGCCGCGAGCGCCGGACCAGCCAGCAGCCGGAGCGGACATCTTGCGCGCCCTCTGGACGCGTCTCGACGCGATTGATCGGGAGTTGGATCTGTCCCCGACCACGAGACTGATCCGGCGGGAGCAGGAGCTCGCTGCCTATCGGCAGGTGATCCAGGACAGAGAAGCCCGCGCCGCCGAGGGGCGGGCGCGGGCAATTGAGGCCGAGCTGGAGGTGGCTGCGAGCCGGATGAACGGGATCTGGAACGGTGGGACGCAGCCGGTCTCGCCCGACTTCACTCAGGAGATGTTCGAGGAGTTGATCAGCGCAGCAGCTTCAGAGGTGGAGCGGCGCCGGACGGGCGAGAGTCAGAAATGAGATGCATGCGCTCCGAGTGCTCAAGAAGCAGGCGAGCGAACTCCGCATCGGGAATCCACCGGCTGACAAGTACACCTCGCTGGCCATCTTTGCGCACGAAGCGGTCGCCGCTCCAGTAGTCGGGTTCGCTCGGAACCGCCCCTGAGAGTTCCCAGATGCGGACGCGGTCCTGGTCTTCTCCTTCGGGGGTCGACGGGGCAGGCATACGGCTCGAACTACGGGGGAATTCCGACATGCGGACTCGCGGTGGAGGTGAAGTGTCCGGCGGTGAGCGGAGGAGTGCGCGCGCCGCTTGAAATTATCAGCCAGCGTCCTGCCCAATCATAGCGGCGCCGCTGATCCGAACAAGACCCGAAAGCCTCTTCGGGGAGTATCGGCTCCTCGCCACTCTGTCTTGAGCCCTCCCGCGGCGCGACAGCATGCCTGCCAACTTCTGTCCGGACTGTTCCGGCCCGCTGACTCCTGACGCAGGGTGGTGTACATGGTGCCGTGCGGCCGCGACCGACGCCCCCGACGCTCGCTTCCGTATCGCGGGCCGGCTGCACCGGGCGGGAGCAGCTGCCCGGCAGGTGAGCGGCGGCGTGCTGGACCGGGGGCGATCGCTTCTCGAGGATGCCTCAGCAGCCGCGCGGTCCATCTGGCTGCCGGAAGACGCCGAGACGATCCTGAGGCATCACCCAGTGATGGCCGCGCGGGCGGTGCAGCCGCTCGACGGGTATGCGGCCAGTGTCGCGTGGCGAACCGAGGCACTGATCGGGCTGTCAGCCCTCGGCGTTTCGTCGTGGGAAGCTGAGATCGTGGGCGTTACTCGCCAGCTCTTCCATGACGGCCCGGGACACCAGGAGGTCAGCCGCTCGCTCTTCGGGGCCGACTACGACGCGATCCACCGCTGGATGGACACCGTCCCTGGAAGCGGCATCCGCGGTGGTGGCATCGTCCACAGGCTACAGCATGGGCACGATGCGGCAGGCGCAGCCGCCGTGTACGAAGAGCACGGGCTTCCAGGGCTCCTCGTGTGGATGCAGCACATCAGCCAGGACGTGATGACCCCCGCCGGGGTCCCGATTCCGTTAGGAGGGCAGACGCTCGCCGCCTGGATGGTCGACGAGGGCTATGCCACGCCCGGAAAAGCGGCGCTGGCGCTCTCGTTCAACATCGCCGAACTGGCTGCTTCCTTTCTGGCGGGCGCGTTCGCGCTCCGACTGGCTTCGCTGCTCACCGAGATCGCGACGCAGAGGCGGATCCGCAGGCGGTGCGAGGCGGCTCGGGAGGCCTGGGCGATCGGGGACCTGGATGCGGCCATCGCCCACTACCAGGAGGCGCGGTCGCTCGGCGAGGGGAATCACTCGATCTCTCTCGCTCTGGGGTGGCTGTACGCATCTCTCGGAAGGCCCGCGGCCGAGTCGTTCCTGGCGTTCCGGTCCGCCGCCCTGCAGCTCGCTGCGGAGGACCACCTGATCGACCTGCATGGAACCCCGGTCAGCCTTCGCGGCATCGCTTACATGCTCGCGCTGTCGCAGGGCTCAGAGGTCCTGAGCGACGACGCAACTCGGGGAGCCTGGCGCGCGGAACTCGGACGCATGATGACCGGAGGGATCGCCAGCTTCGAGCGCGCCGCGATCGTACAGATTGAGCGCCCGTCCGTCCGCATCCGCGGCGTGGAGGCAACCTGGCGGCCGCGGCCGCTCTCGGCCGCGGCGAACTACTACCTCGCGGCGCGTATGGCGAGGTCGGCTCCATTCCTTACGGAATACGCCGAAGGCCACCGCCTCGCGGGGCATGCGACCCGCGCCATGGGTGAGGCGTCGCGGCGCTATCCACGGGAGGTCGTCAGATTGAGCGAGGTGCGCAGCTGGTGGAGGGCCGATCTCCATTATCCTGAGGAGTAGGTTTGAAGGGCACAGTAGATAGGTCGCTCAGTGGATCAGTCCATGGCCGGACTGCATGACGGAACGCGCGATCGGATCGCCGCGCTGGTCCAGTATTACCTCGTGCATCCTGACGGCGGGATGCTGCTTCAATCTGTCGGATTGCAGATCGGGGTGGAGCACTCTCGCCACGCGATCGAACTTACCATGGATGGCGTGGCGGTCGCGCGACTGGAGTGGACGTACTGGTGGGACCGCGGGGTGCACGCACCGGAAGCGCACGCCCGGTGGATCGCCGAGCGCCTCTTCCTCGAATGGCAACAGGGCGCACACCGGAGCAAACCATGATGGACCCGGAACCCCGCGAGCAGCACCTCACCGCCGAGCTCGTGCGTGAGCGGCTGCGGATGGACGAGCGGATCCTCGCCCTGGATGCGCTCGGGATCCCAGTGGAGATCGGGTACGAGGACGATTCGATCTGGCTCAGCATCGCCGGCGATCAGGCGAGCTTGGTCGTCTGGCCCGGGTGGTGGGAAGCGGTGCTCGCCACGCGCGAGGATCGGGCGATTGAGGTGGCGGCCAGGCTGCTGAAGGGGTGGGGTAGGTGAGGCGTTCGATTCGGATGCAATAACACTTCCGTCGATAGGTGTGAAATGACCGAATGGAAGGACGACGGAGACCGGGTCCTAGTTTACCCACAGTGCGACAATTGCGGATCGAACCGAGACCAGGCCCTGCCTATCCCGAAGGCCGGGCCCGGTGTCGTTCCTGGGCTGCCGATGATAATGGTGCCGCAGGTGGGACCATGTCCTTGCGGGGGGCAGTACAAGGTCCCTCCCATCCTGCTGAACGGCCCCATTATAGCGTTGTTGCAAGGGCCCCTAGCCGAGCTGGTCGAGGCGAATATCGAGCGGTCGGGGATACTAAATTCTCTCGGGACCATCCATAAGGCGCGGGCGGATGGCGCGTCGCCCGAGGAGGTATTGTCCCGACTTGAATCGTCGGCTCCGGCGGTGCACCAGATCCTCGCGCGCTGGGGGTGGCCGAAGGACCGAGACGAGTTCGTCAAAACACTAACGCTGCTGATTGCCGTGTTGGAGTTCCTTCTGGCGGCGAGTACCTGCAGTGGAGGATCTACGACGACCGTCAACCACAACTACTACGAGGCTCCGGCGCCGGAAGCTAAGGCTGAACGACTATCGAAGCAGAAGGCGGCCGGCGGCGGACTGATGAAGAGTTCCGAGCCCCAGGTTACGGAACATCGAGGCGCACTGGGGCGAAACGACCCGTGCTACTGCGGCAGTGGGAAGAAGTTGAAGAAATGCCATGACGCACCCCCTCCGGTGGCGAAGCGCCTCAATGATCCCGATGGCGGTTAGACAGATCGCTCTCCCTCTATCCCACGACTTCCACTGGCACCCACCCCACCACCACCTCCTGATCCGAGCTAGTTGCGATCGCCGTGACGCGCCAGGCGCCGGCCAGCTGCTCCCCATCCGCGGCTTCCTTCTTCGTGAACGCCACGGCAACGGAGCCGGTCCCGACGGCAACCGAGCCGGACTGCAGGAACTCGTCGGTGGCCATGACCCACGCCTCACCCACGCGCCGCTCAGCGATCAGCTGTGGGCTCGAGATGATCTCGCCGGCGGCGAGGTGCGCCTCGAGGGATCCCGCGTAGCGCGTGCGCGCGAGCCGGTGCATCACGAGTCCGACCATCGATCCCTCCTTCTGAACTCAAAGTCACGCGTTGGCGCGCCCAGGAACTCGAACCGGTGCTCCGGGTGGACGCTGTAGCCATCGGCAGGCCCTGGCGAACCGATTAGCAGCGGGGCGGGGAGGGCGCCAGCCGGCAGCCCGCCGGCGGGGATGCTCGCCTTCATGGTCAGGTCAGGTCCAGCGTCGCCGGCGACGGCCGGTTGCCGTGCTCGTCGACGGTGACGACGATCCGGTTGCGGGTACCGGCGGGGTTCTGGAAGGTGAGCTGCGCCCCATCGCCGTCGGCCCCGGTCACCCTGCCCGCGATCCAGGCGACCACGAGCCGGATGAGCTCCTGGAGGCTGACGCCATCGGTGGCGTCCTCGGCGCCCAGGATGACGCCGGCCAGTGCACTCCGCTCCGCGGAGGTGAGCGTCATCGCGTTCCCGGCGGATGCCCGCGTGCTGATCGCGACATCGAGGCGCAGTAGCTCGGCTGCCAGCTCGCTGCGCACGGCGCTCGCGACCTCGCTCGCCGGCGGAATCGCCAGGTCGCCGATGTCGCTCACGGCGGCCTCCGACGCCACGCGAGCCGCCGCCGAATCGGCGCGCACCTGGTTCATCCCTTCCGTCGTCCAGACCGAGTCGCCGCCGCCCTCGCCGGTCGGAGCCTGCTCCAGCGCGTGCGAGGTCCACCGGTCCCCGTTCACATCCTCGAGCATCGCGGAGAGGCGGGCGGTGACAGCCTGGATGTCTCCCACCTGGGTGCTCAGGTCCGGCGCGTCGTTGAGCCCGGCGATCAGGTTCGAGACCGCCGTCTGCACCGCCTGCAGCTCCGCCATCGTCGGCGGATCGTAGGCGGCGAGCGCTGCCGCGGCCGCAGCCTGCGCCGCGGTTGCGTCGAGGTCGTTGAGCGCGCCGAACAGCGCCGGGAGGGTCGTGCCCGTGTCCTCGAGGATCGCCGCCACCTCGGTATCGATGTACTGGGCGAGGGAGGCGATGTCGGAGGCGAGCTCCGCCCGCGTGGGGGGATCGAACGCCGTCAGCGCAGCGGCCGCCGCAGGCTGCAGGTCCTCCACGCGCGGGAGCCCGCCCGACGCGCCGGCCGCGGCGTTGGGGATCCTGCCGAGCCGCTCCCCGACGGTGCCCGCGGTGGTGTGCCCCGCCAGAGCCTCGTCGAGGAGCGCATCGGCGATCTCGGAGGCCGAAGCTCCGCCCCCGCCCCCTCCCTGCGCGATCGCCTCGGCAACTGAGCCGACCACGTCGTCGTGGTCGCCAATCGGCTCGCGGAGCACCGCGGCCGCTACCTGGTCGAGTGAGGCGACGGGGGACCCGGGGTACAGGTCGAAGACGGAGTCATTCCCCGGCGCCGTCGCCCAGGCTACATCGACGGTGGCCACCTTCGTCGCCCCCACGTAGTCGATGATCACGCGGGCCTGGCCCGCGCCCGCGCCGGAGCGGATGAAGACGAGCGCGCCCGCATACAGGTCGTCGGTCGCCGACGCTGCGGCGTCGAGCGTGATCGTGCTCGCGCCGCCAGCCTGAGCCGTCGCGGATCGAATCCGAGTGGCGAGCAGCTCGGCCGAGGTGGCGGCGCCGTATGCGGCGAGCGCGTCCTCCGCCTCGGCCTGCACCTGATTATTCCACGCGGAATTCCATGGGATCGCGCTGAGGCCACCACCGCCGGCACCGATGCGGGCGAAGACCTCCGCCACGCGCGCTCCGTCCAGGACGCCGAGCTCCACGAGCCCGCTGGTGCTCTCGCCACCCACGGTGGCGGTGATGCGCACCTGGACGACGTCGCCCGCCGCATAGCCAGCCGGCACGGTGCCGCTCACCCGGTAGATCCCCGTCGCCGTGTTCGCGACCGTGATCGTCGGCGTGGCGTCCGCGACGCTGTTGCGGATGAGCGTGCCGGTGGGGGCGCTGTCGGCATTCGCCAGCGCGCCAGAGGCGGAGTGGACGTGGAATTCTGCGGCGAAGCTGTCGCCCGGGCGCAGTGCCATGATGCCTACCTCGTCGTGATGAGTCCGCGGTTAATGCCCGGCCGCCCGCCAGCCACGGCCTCGCCTACTGTGACCGCGCGGATGCTCTGCGCGGAGTCGTCGTCCGTATCCGTGGCGGTCGCCCGCCAGCGGGTATCGCCCGACACCGTCCGGATCTGTGGGCTCGCGCCGACGGAGGACCACGTCTCGCCGCCGTCCGTGCTCTCCTCGAGCGCGACCGCGAGCGCCCCGTCGTCCGCGTCCGTTGCAGTGGCTGATACCTGCAGCGCGATTCCCGCCGGCACCGCCCCCGCCGGCGGGCTCACCCACGTGATCGCCGGCGCGCTCTTCGTGGTGACCGCGGCGCCCGCCGTCGAATAGTCGGAGTCGCCGGCAGGATTCCGTGCCTTCACCCGATACCAGTAGGCCTGGCCGGGCGCGGCGGCTGCGTCGTCGTACTGCTCGCTGTCCGCGGCCACCGCTGCCGCGATCACGGTCCAGGTGCCGGGGGACCCGCCGGAATCCGGAGCACGCTCGACGACGAACGCCGTCTCATCCTCCGCCGCGTCGGTCCAGGTGACACGGTTAATGCCCGCGGACAGCGCGGCAGCGGCGCACCCGGTGGGGGCCGCCGGCGGGGTCCCAAGGACGTTGAACAGCGCGAACCCCGGCGCGTACGTGTAGACCTGCAGCTCGATCGCCATCGGCTCAGCTCGGCGTCAGGAAGGGCTTCGACATCGCGCTGTACTGCGTGCCGCCGGACTCGTGCTGCACGGCGACCATGTACTCGTCGCCGACCGGCAGGTTGTCGAACGAGAACTCGCCGCTGGCGTCGGTGGTTGTACTGTCCAGCGTGCCGTCGGTGGAGTTGATCAGCCAGACTGTCGCGCCCTCAACCGGCGATCCGTCGAGGGTCACCGTGTCAGCGATCGATCCGACAGACGCCCCGACGTTGACCGTGATCGAATCCGAGACCCCGTTGTTGGTCGCGGTGATCTCTGCTGACCCCACACCGATGCCCGTGACTTCGCCGCTCGCGTCGACCGTGGCGACCAGCTCGTCGTCGCTCGCCCAGGAAGTCGATCCGGACGGATTCGCCACCGTCGCGGAGAGCTGCACTGTGCCTCCCACGAGGATCGACTGAGGATCCGACTGGTCGATGGCGACGGTGGTCGATGGAGCCGCGTCCGTGGTGAATGCGGTGCTCGCTGCGCTCCACTCGCTCCACTCGGTTCCCGCGTCGGCGGAGTCGTCGCGGTGCCGGACCCGGGCGATGTACTCCGTGGCCGCCGTGAGACCGGTGATTGCCCGCGAGACGAGATTGCTCGCGTCCGTGCCGGAGTCGACCACTGGGGAAGCGAATGTGGGGTCGCTGGAGAGCGCGACCTGCCACTGGCTGGCCGAGTGCGCATCCCCTCCGTCGGCATCCGAGAAGGCGGAGGAGGTGAGGGCGGCGGTTGTCTCACCCGTCGCACTGGCGGAGCAGGTCGGGGTGGCGGGGCGGGTGTTTGACGGCGGCGCGCCCGCATCGAGGAGCTCGATCGCCAGCCCATAGTAGGACGAGCCGCCGGGGAACGTACCCCCTGCCGCGGTGTCGGCGTCGGGGCGCCAGATTGCGCAGATACAACCCTCGTTCTGAATGCCGGTCACGCCGCCCACGAGATCCGTCCACCCTTCGGCCGGCGTCAACTGGTAATTGTTGTTGGTCGCGAAGAGGGCGAAGCCGCCGCTTCCGGCCGCGAACACCTCCGGATAGGTCAGCGTCAGCGCCTGCAACTCGACGATGTTGTCCGCGTCGAACACCTCCGCCGCACCTCCGGACACTTCGGCGACGATCCAGTTGCGCCACTCGAGCGCGTTGGCGCCCACGTCGAGCGTGATCTGGCCTTCGGTCGGCGTCCCGGTCCCGAGCCACAGGGCGAGTACGCGGAACCCGGTGCCGTCGGTGATGAACGCCACCTGTTCCCACGACAGGCCGAGGCCAGTAGGCGGGGTGAGCGCCTCGGTTATGCTTTCGCCGATGAAGGCGCCGAACAGCACCGGGCCGCTCGGGTCGACCGACGCGGTGACGATGTCGCCCCCGGAGTTCTCTGCTCCTGATGTGAGCAGCGTGACGTTTACGGCCATGATCTCTCTCGCGCCGGAAATACGTTACAGGTGGTGCGGCTCGGCTGCTCCTGCCGCGGCCGCCAGCCCCTCGCCCTCCCCTCTGCCCGGAGACTGCCGTGAACGCCGCCCTTCAGTCGATCGCCTCGCGTCTTCCGCTTCGATTCCAGCAGGAGCTCAGCCGTGCCCGTCACGGATGGCAGATCCGCCGCCGAACGTTCGCCGACCTTTCGGACCCCTTCTTCGCAATGCTGGAGCAGCTGGTGAAGCCGGGGGACTGGGCGATCGACGTCGGCGCGAACGTCGGTCACTACACGCTGCGCCTGCCGGCGCTGGTGGGCCCCGCCGGGCGCGTGGTGGCCATCGAACCGATCCCCGACACGTTCGAGCTGCTTGCCACCAATGCCCACCGCGCGCACGCACGGAACATCACGCTGCTCAACGCCGCCTGCTCGTCGGGGACGTCCGTCGCTCGCATGGATGTGCCGGTGCGGGGCTCCGGGCTGCCGAACTACTACGAAGCCCGGATCACGGAGGACGCCCCGCTCGCGGTCCTCTGCCTCCCGATCGATGCGCTCGCGCTGCCCGAGCGCGTTGCGCTCCTGAAAGTCGATGCCGAGGGGCACGACTTCGAGGTCCTGCGTGGCGCGCAGCGCCTCATCGAGCGAGATCGACCTGCGATCCTGACCGAAGGCGCGAGCGCGGAGATGATCCGCTGGCTCGACGCCCACGGCTACCGCCGCGAGCACGCCGACGTCCGATGCCCGAACCGCCTCTTCCTGCATCACCAGCCCGGGTCTTCGACGTAGATGGCGAAGTCGTCCTCGTAGAACTGAGTCGAGGCCGCATAGTCCCCGTTGTTCGCCCCCCAGAGGTAGCCGTGCTCGAAATACGGGTGGCTGCCGCCGGCCGGGTACAGCGGGACGGCGGTGTTGCTGTAGATCTGGGTGTCCCCCACCCAGATCCGGATCACTCCGTCATTCGCGCCGGGGCCGCTCCCCACGTCGGCGTGGTACCGGAGGCGATTCCACTGCCCGCGGCGCATCGGTCCGTCGGCCGTGATGAAAGGGGCAACCCAGTCGGTCGTGAATGCCGTCCCCCCGCCGTTCGGATTGTGCATGACCCGGAGGCGGGAGTCGCCTCCGCCGACGTCCCACAGCTCGAGGAGAACCTGCGCGCGGTCCGACCCGCTCCCGCCGTACGTCTGGCCGTACATGGCGAAGAGCTTGTTGTTGGTCGTGCCGCCGCTGATGTCGCCGTGGGCGTAGTCGGCCGGGATCCAGATCCAGCGGTCGACCCAGACGCGCGGGTACTGGCCGCCGAGGTGGAACGTCATCTCCGCGCGACCGACGTCGAAGTCGAATTCGAGCGAGTGTGTGCCGGTGCGGGCGCGGGTGGTCCGGACGTTCACCGGCGCCCACTCCGCGGTCCAGCTGAACCCGTTCTCGGAGTGCGACAGGTCGCCGCTCTCGAAGCTGTCCGAGACGAGCGGCTCCGGCCCGGCGTCGTACGCCGCGCAGTCGAACAGGTCGACGAACGGCCCGCCGAGATTCTCGCTGTAGCCCGTCCCCACCGAGTTGACCACCCGCAGACTGGTCGTGACGGTGATCTCGTCGCCGCCATTGTCGGTGATCGTGAGGAACCCGACCCGGTTATCCCCGTTCGAGGAGTCCACGTTGGTCCACTGGCCCTTGATCTCGCCCTGCGCGTTGCCAAGCGACCCGCCGCAGGCCGAGGGGAAGGGCACTCCCGCGCCCGTTCCGCTGCCGTTGTAGTATCCCTGCCGGTGCATGTCGCCGACGAGCCAGTAGACGTTGCCGTTGAGGCCGGCTGAGTCGATGTGGTCGAGAATGCGCACCCGCTGCGCGTTGTAGCCCGCCCAGTCATCCTCGTCCGAGTCGGTCGCGCCGGTCAGCGGGACGTCTCCGAGCACCACGACCCCGCCCAGTTCCCCGGTGGCGAGCTTCGCCGCCACGTCGTCCAACTCCGCGAGGAACCACGCCTCCTGCGTGTCTCCGAGCATGGTCTTCCCCGACCCGGTGTACCAGCGGCTGTCTCGGTAGAGCCGGCCGTCCAGCTTGATGAACCGGATGCGGCCCCAGGTGAAGGCGTAGTAGATCCCGTAGTCGTCGGCCGGCAGCGTCGGGGTCGGCATCGTGACCCGGTAGGCCTCGGCCGCAGCGAAGCGCCCGGGGGCGGGCGTGGTGCCCCTGCCGCCATACGAATCGTTCCCGCAGAAGTCGTGATCCCCGACGAGTCGCACCAGCGGCACCTGCCAGTAGCACGCGCCCTGGCGGGGCTGTGACATCTGGTTCTCGTCGTAGAGCACCCGGGTGGCCGCGTCCTCGTCGACCAGGTCCCCGTAGTGGAAATCGTCCAGGTGGCAGAAGAACGCGGGCTCCTGCTCCCGGATGTGGTCCCAGACGGTGAGGTCGCGGGGCGCTCCGCTCGAATACTGGTTGCAGTTGGAGAACGCTATCGAGAACGATTTCGGCCCCACCGGAGCAGTGCGAAACCGGCCGTACGCGCCGGCGCGCTGCACCAGCGAGTCGTTGGCGTAGGGCGCCCAGGTGTACTCGGTGTCAGGCTGCAGACCGGTGAGCGCCGCGGTGAACGTCCGATGGTTCGAGACGCCCAAGTCCTGCGGCTCCGTGTACTGCACCCCCGTCTGCATCGTCGGGTCGGTCGAGTAGGCGAGGCGTACGCCGTCCGCGTCGACCTCCGACTTGAACTTGATCACCACGCCATCGCTGCTCGGCGGCCCCATCACGCCGTGCAGGAGGGTGATCGGATCGCCGGTGGTGATCTCGGCCGGCGTCGCGGTGTCCGTGTTGCTGGTGGTCGTGCTGGTGCCGTCGCTCGCCACCACCCGGAACTCGTACTCCTGCCCGTTCGTGAGCCCGGTCACGTCGACGCTCGAGGCGCTGCCGCCGAGCGCGGAGCCGAAGTCGAGCCACGACCCCGACCCGACCGCGCGATACTGCGGCTGGTGGCTCGTCGCGTTCGCGGCCGGTACCCAGCTGAGAGAGGACTGCCCATCGCCCGGGGTCGCCGTCAGGTTGGCGGGCGTGCCCAGCACGGGTGCGGCGGCAGCCACGGTGCAGGCCGCCGCGTCGCTCACCCCGTTGTTCGTCGCCGTGATGGTCGCTGAGCCTTCCCCGATCGCAGTCACGAGGCCCGAGCTGCTCACCGTGGCGACGTCCGTGTCGGACGACTGCCAGGTGGTTGAGCCCACGGCATTCTCCACCGTGGCCGTGAGCTGCTGCGTCTCGCCGACCTCGAGCGCGAACGAGCTCGGAGACACCTCCACCGTCGTCGGCAGAGGCGTCTCGCTCGGTGCGGGGGCAGGGAAGCGCAGCCCGCCGCGGCGGCCGGACAGCAGGGAGGGGATCACGACGCGGGTTGCCTTACCAGCCCGGGTTTCGCGACCACCAGCGCACGCGCGCGACGTGGAACACAGTCTCCGCCGCGAAGCCGCTGTTGTCGTACCCGAGGAAGTACCCGGCGCTGAGATGATTCGCCGCAGCCCGGTCCGCGCTGTTGGCATCGCCGGCGACATCGAGCACAAGGGCATCGTCGCGCCACAGCCGCACCCGTCCATCGGCGCCGCCGACGTCAGCGAGCCGGAGGTGCACCCTGATCCTCGTCCAACGGCCGAGCATCGACGCATCGATGAGCGGGTGCTTTCCGCCTACGTACTCGGCGTAGGTCGATCGCGGGCCATATCGAGCGTAGTCCACGGTCGAGCGGGGCCCTGTGGAGCCGCTCCAGAGCTGGAGCATCCCCATGCCAGGGGCGCTGTAGCCGTTGGGGCCCCACCACGCGAGCAACTTGTTGTTGTTCGCTGAGTTCGGCCGCTGGTGCTGGTAGTTGCTGGGAACGAGGAGCAGGAACTCCATCCAGTATTCCTGGACCGGCGCGTGAGCGAATCGCTGTTCCGCCCACATGTGGCTCGATCCGTCCGGCTCGCGCGGCCCGAATCTGAAGCGAAGCGCGCGCTGTCCGTCGATCGAGACCACGTCGACGTAGCGCCCGTTTGTCCAGCGAAATCCACCCTGGGTGTGCGACAGGTCGCCGGAGGCGAAGTCGTCTGCGAAGTCCGGAGCGCCCTCTCCTCCGACCGGGGGCGGCAGTGAAGGCGGTGGCCCGCCCGGCGCAGGTTCCTCCGGTACTGGCCCGTCACCTGGTCTGTGTCCGGTCACGCTCACCGCCTGGCCGCCGGCGGTGGCGGTGCCGGTCAGGCGCCCCTCGGCATGCGCGAGCACGAGCGACCCAGCGCCCGGGGCCCCGAGGTCGAACGTGACGGTGAGTGATCCGCCGTCGGCGCCGATCTCGACGGGCAGCGTCCCGAACCGCGGCAGCGTGACCGTCTGCGCATCCAGATCGAGCGCGCCAGGCTGTCCGTCGATGCTGAGCTCCCATAGCCCGGATGCCCACTCGTGCGGCTGTGGTTCGGGTTCGGGCTGCGGCGCGGGTACCGGCTCCCCCGGCAGTTCCGGCTTGGGGTCGTCGGGCGATCCCGCCATTCGATCCACCGCGGCGAGCACCTTCGACTCGCACTGCGTCCGCGCCCCTCTGACGAATGCGCGAGACCGCACGGTCTCGGTTCGGGCCTCCGATGGCTCCGCCGCCTCCAGGGCCTTGGTCAGCTGCGTGTCCGCCGCCTTGATCATCCCCACGCAGGAGACGAGATCTCGACGGAGGCTGTCGGTTGGCGTTTCCTGCGCGAGCGCCGGCGCCGCGAGAAGCAGCGCGCTGGCGAGCAGAAGAAGTGATCGTCGCATCCAGATCTCCGGTGGTTCCATGGTTGCCCCTGCCTGCACGAGAGTGATCAGAACTGCGCCACGACGTATCCGAGCGCGGCTCCCGCTCCGACCATCAGCGCGCGCTCGCCGAACTGCCTCCAATGACCGAATCGGTCGACCTGCACGAAGACCGAATCGCCGGAGACCGTGCCGCGGAACCGGCTTCCAACGCGGTAGTCCCCACGCCAGAGCGCGCCGTCTGAGCGCGGGCCCCAGAGCGTGAGGTCGCCATCGTCGTAGTCGAATGAGCGGAGTAGCAGCGCACGGGGGATGGGCGGTCCGGTGGGCTGCCCGGGCGGGGCGCTGTCCACACCGGCCGCCGGTTCGATTGGCTGCGGTGTCCATCCAGCGGCGCCGCAGAAGGTCGCCACGTCGGGCCGCGCGGCCTGCGGAGCGACCGCGACACGTTCGGGCGGTGCCTGGCGGTACTCGATCCGCTCGACGAGTCGAACCACCGTGTCCGGCTCGCCCTGCACGAGCACTGATTCCGGGAGGAATGCGGTGCGGTACCGGATCTCCGGGGCAGGGGAGCCGAGGAGCGACCGCAGCACGGCCGCGCCGGCGATCGCGCCCACGACGAAGGCGATGACGAGCGCGCGAGGCGTGTCAGTTCGCATGCGACCTCGCTACTGGCAGGCGGTAGCCAAGCACTCGCGACGCGGGGAACGAGGCGACGGTCACCGCGTTCCCTTGGTTCCCGCCCAGGAGCCGGATGCGGTCTCCCTCCCGGCCCACGTAGAAGCCCACGTGGCCGCTGGCGGGGTTGAGGCCGCGCGAGAGGATGACGACGCATCCCTGCCGGGGATGCTCGATGGTGCAGCCCCACTCGAGCCAACTCCGCGCAGCGGCGCTGCCGGTGCCGGGGATCCCCGTCTGCACAAAGACCCAGTTGCACAGCGCGGAGCACCAGGGCGTCTCGTCGGTGGTGGCCCGCAAGGTGGTGGTCGCGTGGTACTCGAGGATGCGCGCGGCATGGCGCGCCCCGGGCACCTCGAGGACGCCGAGCTCGCCGCGGGCGACCCGCATCCACGGCGCGTCGTCGCGCTCCGTGTATGCCTCAGCCACCCAGCCCGCCGAACCTGTGAAGGTCTCGACCTGGGCCCAGCCGTCGGTCGCGACCAACGGGAGCAGCGCCGTATGCCGGGGGAGGACGCCGCGGGTCGGAAAGTTCGTCCCGGGTCCGGCACGGAGGTTCAGCCCCGGGGCGGCTACCCTCAGCATGCGGACACCTCCGCTCGGAACGGCTCGCGGTCCACATGCCAGTTCCCGTTCCCGTACTGCGCGAGGCCCTCGAGCACGGCCGCCGGCCTGGCGCCGTACCGGTCCCGCACGTCGAGGACGACGCTCGCGGCGATACGCATCTGGGCCTGGCTGATCCCGTAGCGGCCGAAGCGCTCCGACTCGATCGCGCGAGCGAGCTCGCCTGGCGACGGGCGCCTCACGATTCGCCTCCTGGACGGACGCGGGGGGCTGGCGGCGGGGAGGGGGAGGGGATCTTCGGCATGATGAACTGCTCGACCGCTCGGAAGGCGGCGAGCAGCTGCGAGAGGACGGGGATCCCGTTGCCGCCGAGTGCGAGGATGTGGTTCTCGGCCGACTGCGCCTCGGCGCGCCAGAGCGCGATCGCGGCCGCCGTCGCGATGGCGCCGTGGCTATCGAGCACCGGGACGGCCATGGCGACAGCGCTCTCCATCAATCGTACGACCAGGAGAAGTAGGAGCCCCCCGAGCTTGGCGACCCGGCCGGAGCGGCCGCGCTGATCGTCGTAGAGACCCTCTGCCTGAGCTCGTTCGGTCCCGAGCCAGTAGTCGAGGAACTGGGTGGCGATCAGAACGCCGACGATCGCCAGGAACAACTTCATGCTGATCGCGGTGGCCACGGCACCTCCAAGTACTGCTCCCGCCTTGCCGAGAGCGGGTAGATCATGCAGACGCTCGAGCGGGACGCCGAACGCGACGGAGGCGAATCCGTGACCCCGGTCGTTGGCGATCCGGGTGGGGGCCATGGGGCGAAGGGGAGCAGGTACCAATGCAAAAAGGCCCCACCGCTCAAATGAGCAGCAGGGCCTGGGGGCCGGCGGGATTGTCGTACGTCAACCGTAACCTAACGAGCAGCCTGTCCGCAGACAATGGCCGTGATCCCCGGGGCGCGAGAAGTACGATAGTCCCTGGTGCGCGTTCCTTCCCGCGGCGATCGCACGACAGGCGGCGCCTCTGGAGCTATTTTCCGGCAAGTGCAGTCCAAACCCCTACCAGGAGCACTTGATGCGACGTCTCGCCCTCGCCATTCCCGCCCTACTTGTCGCCGCCGCCTGCGACGCTGCTGGCCCCGGCAATGACGGACCGCTCGCCATTGGCGTGGTCTCGGGTGACAACCAGGTCGCCCCCGCGGGCGCGGAGCAGCTGCCGGACCCCGTCGTGGGCAAGCTGGTGCGCCAGCCGGGCGGCGGCATCACCTTCCGCCTCGTGACTCCGGCGTACGCGCAAGGAACGGTTGTGAACGGCTCTCCCGTGGCCGGCGCCGTGGTCTGCGCGGTCAACGTGCAGGGGGCGGCGCAGCTCGAGGCGTTCACCCCGTGCACGAACACCGATGCGAACGGGACGGCAACCTTCTTCTTCGCTCCGGGCACCAAGGCGGGCGAGGCCGTCTCCGAGATCCGCGGAACCGTCGAGGGTGAGCCGGCGGTCTTCGACAGCGTGACCGCCACGGTGGAGCCGGGGGCGCTCTACTCCGTCGGACTCGAGGACGGCGCGCGCAACAGGCAGGAGCCGTGGTGGTTCTACATGCCGTATTTCCAGGACGCGTGGCAGAACTCGATCCCCTTCGACATCGAAGTGACGGGCGACGCGCTCTACCGGGTCGAGCAGATGGACGACAGCACCGGGCTTCTGGGTACACCGGGACTGGCGATATCGCCTGACGCAGCCATCGGCGATACGGCCCGGATCACATGGCGCCGGCTGAGCGACGATTCAGTGCTGGCCGAGACCACCGCGACGATCGTGCAGCTCGACGAGTGGGGCTGGGGGGTCGACCTGACCCACGACCCGGTCTAACCCTCGATCGGCGCCGCGATCGCCCCTGCGACCTCTGCGCCGACTCGCTCCGCCTGCCTCAGGGTCTCGATCAGCACTCCGACACATCGGTCGAGATCCTGACGCTGGCGCATCAACGCGCCGTAGGTCTGGATGATGGGCTCGAACTGTCCGCGCACCTCGTCGTCCGACTCTCCGATCTGCGCCATCCGCGCGAGCCTCAGCACCCTGTCGTGCTGCTCGCCGATCTCGCCCAGCGTCGGCAGGAAGCCAAGGAACGCCGCGAGCGCGTCGGCGGACGAGCAGATCGAGGGTGTCTGAAGCTCGTCGATTAGGGCCTGGGTCTGCGTGGTAAGCACCATCAGAAGTTCTCCTCTCGGTATTCGATTTCCACCCACATGATCGCGGCCCCACCCACCGTGCTGGACCTCAGTAGAACGTGCACCATGTATGCGGCCGCGGACGTTTCGTTCAGGGAAGCGGTCATGGTCCGCCACCCGGTGCCGCCGGAGTGACTGATCGTCACGAGTGAATTCGCTCCTCCCGCATCGTTCAGCCTGTACAGCGTCGCGATCGCTGTGTTGAACCCGCCGAGGACCGCCAGGTGGCTACGGCCGCGGATGCGGGTGATCACAGCCCCGAGCGGTACCTCGACCGGGGCGCGCAACACTACGTCAGTGAAGTCGAGTCCCGTCTTGATCGAGAACAGGTCCGTCTCCCAAGGGGTGCTCGCGCTCGCCGGCTGGAAGGCCGTGAAGGGGATCCGAATCGTCTTCGTCAGGCTCTGGACGACCGTGTCCCGGACCGAGATCCAGCTCGATCCGCTCCAGCGGTAGAGGTGGTTGTCATCGTTCGTGTCTACCCAGAGGTCGCCGATCCCCTCCGCCGTGGGCGGGCTGGTGGAGTAGAAGGTCGTGACCTTGCCGTCGGCGGTGGCCTGCGCGCCGGATGCGTCGGTGATCGCCTGAGCAATCCCTCCATCGCGCGCCGCAACCCAGCTCGTCCCGTTGAAGCGATACAGCCGATTGTCGGCATCCGTATCGATCCAGAGGTCACCGACGCTGGCCGTCGCAGCCCACGGCACACTGGCTTGGTAGAACGTGCGGATCTTGCCATCGGCTGTGGCCTGGGCGTCCTGCGCAGCGGCAAGGGCGCTGGCTGCTGCCGACGCCGCGCTCGCGGCATTGTCCAGCGCGATCGAGATCTGCCCGTCCCGAATCGACACCCAGCTGGAGCCATTCCAGCGCCACGGGTGATTGTTGTTGTCGGTCTCGATCCAGATGTCGCCGAGGTTCGAGACCGCGGCCGAAGGCGGTCCTGACTGATAGAACGTGACGATCTTTCCGTCGGCGGTCTCCTGGGCCTCGGCCGCTGCATTGATCGCGTCCGCGATGCCCTGATCCCGTACCAGAGCCCAACTCGATCCGTTGTAGCGATGCAGTCGGTTGCCCTGGTCCGTCTCGATCCAGAGATCACCGAGGCTCGACACCCCGGCCGAGGGAGGGGATGCCTGGAAGAACGTGGTGACCTTCCCGTCAGCCGTGGCCTGAGCGCCGGCGGCGAGGCTCACAGCGTCGGCCGCCGCCTGCTCCACTAGGTCGTAGAGCTCCGTCGCGATCGGCTCGATGCGCACGTAGTCGACCTGCGTGACCTGCTGCACCACCGCGGAAGGCGTTGGGTAGTTGATCAGCAGCAGCGGGCTGATATACGCCGCGTCCTCTGTCCCCACGCCGCTCGGATTCAGCGGGTCGCTTGCGTTGCCGAAGTAGGCGCCGGTCCCCCGCAGCCATCCGACGTAGGTGACCCAACCGTCCGCCACGGTGATGCGCCGAGCTGACGCCGCCACGTACCGATTGCCCCCCAGCATCCCGCCGCTCGCGTCTCGCGCCTGGACCCCGGCGTAGAGCAGCCCGTTCACGCCATCCGCGTCATCCACGGTGACCCGCGCACGAACCTCGATTCGGTACAGTGCGTTGGGGTCGAACGGGATCGCGCGCGCCATCGCCGGATACCAATACCGGTAGATCCCGACGACCTGCAGAACGGTGCCACCGGCCGTGCCGGGCACTTCAACGATTGAGGTGCCCGTCGACCCCGACAGCCCCGGAGGCAGCGCCGGGAACGTCTCCAGCAACCGATCGCGCCCGATGGTGCCGTCGCGCACGGATATCCAGGCGCTCCCGTTCCACCTGTAGGGGTGGTTGTAGTCGTCGGTGTCGACCCAGAGGTCGCCCTCACCTTCCGCCGTGGGGGCGGAGGTCTGATAGAAGGTGGTGACCTTCCCGTCAGCCGTCGCCTGCGCCCCGGCGGCGCTGCTGATAGCCTGTGCGATCCCACCGTCGCGCGCGGCGACCCATGTCAGACCGTTCCATCGGTAGAGCGTGTTGCTTTCAGCCGTGTTGATCCAGAGATCGCCCTCTCCTTCGGCGGAAGGCGGCGTACCCTGGTAGAACGTCTGGATCTTCCCGTCCGCAGTGGCTGCGGCACCCGCTGCAGCTGCGAGCGCATCCGCCGCTGCGTCGCTCGCATCCTGAGCCGCGCTGATGGCGATCGAGATCGTCCCGTCGCGCATGCTGACCCAACTCGACCCACTCCAGCGTCGAAGGTGGTTCTGGGCGTCCGTCTCAACCCACAGATCCCCCACGCCTTCCGCCGTCGGCTGGGTTGCGGAGTAGAACGTGGTGATCTTGCCGTCGGCGGTCTCCTGGGCGTCCGCGGCCGCGTTGATTGCGTCGGCGATGCCCTGATCTCTGACGAGCACCCAACCGGAGCCGTTGTGCCGATGGAGGCGGTTGTCCTGGTCCGTCTCGATCCACAGATCGCCGAGGGATGCGCCTGAGGGCGGACCCGCCTGGAAGAACGTCGTGACCTTGCCGTCCGCGGTGGCCTGGGCGCCGGCGGCCAGTGCTATCGCATCTGCGGCGGCCTGCTCGACGAGGTCGTAGAGCTCGGTCGAAACGGCCTCGATTCTGAAGTAGTCGACCTGCGTGACCTGGTCAGTCGTGCCCGTGTAATTGACGTAGATGATCGGCGAGATGTACGCGCAATCGGTTGCCTCCGGGATCAGGGCCGCGGGGCTAGACGGGTCGGTCGCCTCACCTTGCGAGCTCCCTCCGAGTCCTCGAAGCCACCCGACGTAGGTCACCCAGCCATCCGCCGCCGTAGGCCGCGGTCCAGCCGCTGCTACGTAGTGGTTGCCTGCGATGGGCCCCAGCGCGGTGCCCGCACCATCCCGGGCGCGGATGCCTGCGTAGAACCGCATGTTCGTGCCGCTGGAATCGTCCGACACCACGCGGGTTCGGACCTCAATCCGGTAGAGCGTCTGCGCATCGAACGGGATCGCTGCCTCAGACAGCAGTGGCACCCACTGGCGCGACACGCCCGACACCTGCATCACCCGACCACCGGCACTGCCGGCGACATCGACGATGGACACGCCGCTCGTCGCGCTCATCCCACGCGGGATCTCGCTGAACGTCTCGTTCAGGATGCGACCAGTCTCGGCACCCCGGATCAGGATCGGGGCTCCCCACGTCCCGGAGCTGGCAGACGCCGCCACCTTCTGCGACATCCACCGCGCGGACGATCGGGCCACCGTGCTCCACCCGCCGGCGGTTCCGCTTCCAGTCGGTGTCGCCGGCGGCGCGCTCGGCGGGTTGTCGTGGTAGGTGATGAAGACGCTGAGGCCATCGTCGCCGTCCGTGCCGTCGGACCCGTCGGAGCCGTCGAGCACCATCAGCTCCCAGGCGGTACCGGTCCAGATGTAGATCCGCCCGTTGTCCGTGTCGCGGTAGACCCAGTTGACCTGCGGGTTGGAGGGAGGCGAGGCGGATTCGCCGCGGTAGCTGATCGACAAACCCTGCTGCCCCGTCAGCCGAATGGGCGTGGACCAGCTGCCGATCAGAGCGCCGGAGGCCTGCCGTTCGGCGGTGCTCATCCAGACCGCCAGATCCCCGGAGCACTGCGTGGGAGCGTCGCTCCACCCGCTGGGGCTGGTGCCCGTGGGCGTGGCGGGCTGCGTCGCCGCACAGCGGAAGATGTAATCGGTGTAGCGGCCGTCCGTGCCGGGCGCCCCGGCCTCGCCCACGATGCGGGCCCAGGCGGACGGCCAGGGGCTCGTCGACTGCCGCACCTGCATAAAGAGGTGCAGCGCCGAGTTGAACGTCGTGCTGATGTTGGCGCCGGCCGTGGGACCTGAGTAACGCACCTCCGTCGACGCACCCGCCTGACCGTCGACCCCGTCGACGGTCATCTGGTACCAGGTCCCACTCTGGTAGACGTAGCTCCGGCCGTCGCTACTGTTGCGATACGCCCAGCCATTCTGCGGGCTGGAGGGATGCGAGGAGAACGTGCCGCGCCAGACGATCGACGTGCCATCATCCCCGTCGACCCCGTCGGAACCGTCGATGCCCGGCGCCCCCCGATCCCCGGTGAGCCGAACCGGCGTGCTCCAGGTCGACAACAGCGAGCCGTCCCGCGCGTCCTTCTGCGCGCGCGTCATCCAGAGGTTCGTGACCGCCGGATCGTAGGGGGGGGGCGCGTCGAACCACCCGGACGGGTTCACGCCCGTGGGCGTCAGTGGCTCGCTCGAGGAGGTGCGGAACCGGTAGTCGAAGTAGAGGCCGTCCTCGCCCGCGACGCCATCCTCCCCCACCATGCGCGCCCAGTTCACCGGCCAGGAGCCGTTCGAGATGCGCGCCTGGAAGAACAGGTGCAGCGTCGGGTTGAACGTGGTGCTGATGTTCGCTCCGGCCGCGGGCCCCGAATACCGCACCTCCATGCTCGCCCCCGGCGGCCCCGGGGGGCCTGGATCGCCTTCATCCCCCTGCGGGCCGGTCGCGCCCGTCAGGCGAACGGGCACGCTCCAGGTGGAGAGCAGCGCGTTGGTCGCGCCGTCCCTCTCCGCTCGGGAGAACCACAGGCTCGTGACCGACGGGTCGTACGCCGGCGGCGCATCGAACCAGCCGGCCGGCGAGGTGCCCGTCGGGGTCGCGGGCTGGGTGGCGCCAGTCCGGAAGATGTAGTCGGTGTAGCGACCCTCGGAGCTCGCGCCATCCTCGCCGACGATCAGGAACCAGTCGGTCCAGGTCTGGCCGCCGTTAGTGCTGTGGCGGGCGTAGCGGTGGACAGCGGGGTTGAACGTGGTGCTCGCGTTCGAGCCCTGGTCGTCCGAGGCGTACTCCGCGGAGAAGCTCTGCACCGAGCCGAAGAAGTCCTCGGCGCTCCCCCCCGCCACTCCCCGCCCGTCGAGGGCGACGATCCGGTAGTAGAGGTGAGAGCCCGCCACGCCGGCGAATGTCCCCGACCGGCCGTTGATCGTCGCGGTTGGACTCGACGGGTACGACGCACCGGCGGTCGCCTTGGTGTAGAGCTGCAGCGTCGCGACTCGGGGGGTACCGACGGCCGAGACGATCACCTCGCCCTCCACGGAGTCGTGGTAGGCGTGGTGGTGCAGGATGTCCACAGGAGAACCTGGGCCCGACTTCCCGAACGACGGCCGCCGCGGCTGGTACCGCGGGCGGAAAAGATCCTTCGTAGCCTTGGGGGGCCGCTGCCATGGCCCGGGCGCGATCGCCACCCTGGTGTCTTCCGGCCTCAGCGGGTCGTGCGAGATCTCGACGATCCGGAGCGTGTCCTCCCCGAACTCCGGGTCCCACACCTGGACGTCGTCACCGAGGCGGAGCTCGTGGAAGGGGAACGCATTCGGATTGATTCGGTGGAGGTCCGCCACCTCGATGTCGTACTCGCGCACCTCCGCGCTGCGCGCCTGCAAGTCGAAGACGGCCCGGTCCCAGAGAATCCACGCGCCCTGATCGCGGACGAACTCTGGCACCTCGCGGCCGACCTGCGGCGTGACCATCGCGCAGTCGACGTAGAAGTCCGCTGCGCCGCCGTGCGCGACGATCGCCATCTGCACCGTGCCGGCGGGGAGCGGCTCGTCATGAACCGGCCCGGCGCTGAGCGTGTGGTAAACACCCAGACCCTCCGCCTCGGGGCGCTCCTGGACCGGGTAGATGGTCCCGTTGGAGTGGCGGAGCTCAATCCGAACCGAGCCGCTTGCGACCGTCACGCCGGCGAGCATCCCGAGATAGGGACGCCGGTCGTTTCCTTCGGGAACGTCGATCGCCGTGGAGATGAGCCCGGCCTCCGCTACCGACGCCTCCACACGTACCGCCACGCCCCCGTGCTTCCCGTAGAGTGGGCTGTCGACGCGCGAGATCGTCGGAGCACCCAGAGGGGCCCACGACTCCGGGTTGTCGCCGAGAAGCGCCCACTCGCTGAAGTCCCCGTTCGCGAGCAGGTTCACCGCGTCGGGGACGTCATCGGCACCGTCGAGCTCCCCCGTGCGCACGCCCACCTGCGATCTCGCGAGCGGGCTCTCGAGGTAGGGCAGGGCGGTGCCGACGGGATGCACCGCGATCCGGGCGACGTCCCCTACAATCAGGGTTGACTCGGAGCCCTCGTCGACCGTGATCGTCCCATCGTCACGCGAGCTGGCGGTGATCGGGTAGGCGCCACCCCGGATCATCAGAAATTGGCCGACGAAGGCGTCGTCTTCGAAGACCGGGCTCTTCAGGAAGCTGAGCACGCGCGCGCCGGAGGTGCCTGAGACCGCCGTCACCGGCCACGTGGCATCGGCCAGCGTCAGAATCCCCGAGCCGCGTGCGTAGATGCGGCTGATCGCCTGAGTGTCGTCGTCGAAGCGCCGAAGCCCACGGATGTTGTGGCCGTACCGGAGGCGCGCGCCGCCCTGCGACTGCCCAACCCGCTCCAGGAGGTCCACGAACACCGTGAGCCCCGTCCCCGAATAGCGCCACTGGAGCTCGCCGCCGGAGGCCTGCTCCAGCATCCGAAGCGCATCCAGCGGGCTCGAGCTGTCGAAGGTGAGATCTACCGGGTCGTCGAGCTCGATGACGCCGGCCGCCGCCGCGATGGCGTCCCCGTCGTACCCCGGCAGGATGATGTCTGAGAGCCACTGAGTGGGCGTCAGGCCTGCCAGACCGAATCCGAAGAGCACGGTGCCGTCGGCCTGCTCCTGGCGCACCCGGCCGTGCCGCAGGTCCATCCAGAGCGCGTGCGCTGAGATCTGCCGGACCCGCTGCCCGTTGGAATCCACGACCCAGCCCTGACGCACAACGCGCCAAAGAGTGAAGTCGCTGCCGGTCCCCTCCGTCTGCAGTCGGACAATGGCGGCCCGACTGAGGAGCTCGAGCCCCGGGTCCGCGTCGGCCACTCGCAGCTCGAGCGTCTCCTCCCTGCCGATCGCCCGCGTACGATTCGCCGCGACGACGCCCTGGAGAACTGCCAGCCGCGCCGTGTTGCCGCGATTCCATATCTCGACCCGCACGCTCACCACCACCTCCGGCGGTACGTCGTGATTCGCGACACCCCACCGTTCGGAATTTCGAGGTAGTCTGCCCCAGCGGCTGGATCAGCGATCGGGAAGGTGCTGCTCGCGCTCATTCCGTCGATCGCGTTGGCGCCGTTCCGGGTGATGGTGCGCGCCTCGGCGTCGATCACGATGGACCCAGAGCTGCCGGTCCAGGTGAGTTCCGTCAGAATCGCTCCGGATGCGCCGCCCGCCCGGACCCGGACGATGGCTGTACTCGCGGTCAGGGTGACCCGCACCTCGGACGGCGCCGTTCCGAGCAGGAGGGCGCCGCTTCCCGCGAGCGTCAGGTCTGCGCGGCGGCGCGCTCGCGGATCGGCGAGCACCCACTCCAGCGTGACCGCGCCCGCGCGCTGGATCCACTGCGGATCGAGCAGCTCAAGCGAAGAGGCCTCGTCCAGCTTGCCGACCCACTCCCGGTCATCGAAGTCGGTCAGCCAGATGACCTGGTCACCCTGGAGGAGCTGGATCAGCTGATCGCGCTGCTCCAGCAGGGTGGCATGATCGGTGGCGGCCATCGTCCCCGTGACCCGGAGCCGTCCCGGCTGGATAACCGTTCCTGCGTGCACCGGTATTCCGCCCGGAATGGGCAGCACCGTGTGCCGAGCGCCGCCCATCGAGAAGGCGCCCCGCCCGCGCGCGGTGAAGCCGAGGTCGCTGAGCGACGTGCCGTTGATGCTGATCATAGTCACATCTGTGGCCGCGGCCGGTCGCGACCGGCGCCCTGGATGACGTCGACGATCTCACCCGCGCCGAGACCGTCCCGGATGCCTGCGGCGATGTCGCGACCTGCCTGGCTCCAGGCGTCGCGATCGGTGGGGGAGCCGGTGGCCGCGGTGACGTCCACGTCCACCGTTTCGATGAGGATGGTCGTTCCCCCGCTGCGCGCCGGTGCGAACGCGGCGGGGTCCACCGCCGGGATCGTCGCCGGAAGCCCCGCGGCGGAGCGCATCAGCGCGTGCATGCCGGCCAGGTGGTAGTTCGAGGTGCTGAGGAGGGTCAGCATCTGGGATCCCTGTACCTCTGTGATGCTCACCCCCAGACGCGTCTCCGCCGCGCCGCCGCCAGTCACACCGCCGGTGAGCTGGTCCGTGTACTGGACTCCCTCTTCGATGATGCGCCGGATCTGCTCGGGGGTGAGGCCGGAGGCCCAGGAGCCGAGGTTGGCAGCGCCGCCGGGTTGTGCAAACAGGACCGCCTGCTGCTCCAACCAAGCGCGCGCGGCGGCCGGTCCCTCCTCTTTCAGGATCCGCTCGAACTCGGCGGCGAAGCCCGGCGAGAAGCCGCGCACGGTGTCAATGAAGAGCTGCATCTGCTCCGTCGCGGTGCCCAGCGCGCCGCCGGCGACGCTCGCCGCATAGTCCAGCGCGTCGAGCCGGCCGAGAAGGTCATTCGCGAAGGCGCCGACGTCCATGTCTTGGAAGGCCGCCCACGCGGCCTCCCATCTGTCGGCGACGATCTTCCCGGTCTTCTCGTCGAAGAACTCGATGCCCGTCAGCTCCTCGAGGTCCCGGAGGAAGTCGAAATCATCCTGGCTCAGCCCGCTCACCGTCAGCGGCGTACCCCCGAACCCGCGCCCCTGCATCCATTCCAACAGCGCGCCGAACCGCCGCTCGAATCCGGCGCCGGCGGCTTCGATCCGCTCCTGCTCCGCGACCGATATGTCTGTGAGCACCGCGCCGCGGAGCTGGTGGATCGCGTCGGTCAGGCTGCGCATGGATTCCATGCTGCGCAGCATCGCCTCGCGCTCCCGGTCGGATGCTCCCACCAGCGTCGAGATCACCGACGCCAACCCGCCGATCGCGCCAATCGCGGACCCGAGCGCCGCAACGTCGAGAACCGCGGCGACCGGCGAGGCGTCAGGATCCCTCTTTTGCGCCTCGGCGGTCGCTGTCGCCGCTTTCTCCACTGCGTCGCGCACCTGGTCTCCGAGCGTGACCAGGTTCTCGATCAGGAGGATGGATCCCTCGATCGACCGGCGGATCGCGTCGTCCATCTCCCCCATGGACCCCACCACGGAGACAACCGCCCGCGCAACGTTGCCGTACTCCCGGGCGAGCCGCGCCACATCGGTGCTCGCCTTCTTCGCTCCATCGGATGAGCCGAGCCCCTTCAGCAGCGCGGTGAGCTCGCGATACTCCCGCTGCGTCAGCTGCCCAGCGTCCCGGAGCGCCTCAATCTTCGCGAGCACCCCGCGGTTGAAGGCCTCCGCAGCCTCGCCTCCGAGCCGCTCGAACTCCTCTCGCGAGATCAGTTCACGGGCGAACTGCTCGCGCAGCTCTGCCAGACGGTCCTCGAATGCGGCTGCCAATGCCCCGAGGGCAGGTCCGACCGCCCCGGCCGCGCGCTCCATTCCCTCGACGACGCTCGGCGTGAACGCCTGCGCCCACTCGTTCAGCCGCTCGAGCTGGTCCGCTTCCCGAGCCCACTTCTCGGCGAGGTCGACGCGTCCGATCGCCTCCGCAGCCTCCGCCTCGCGGCGCAGCATCGCGATCTCCCGCTCGGCCGCCGAAGTGCGGCGCTGGATCGCCGCCTCCACCACCCGGGCCGCGCCTTCCGCCCGTTCCGACACTGCGCGGTACATCCCGAGCAGTTCGTTCACAACGGAGGATTCGGCGCCAGCGGCGCGGAGCCGCTCCGCCTCTTCGAGCACCATCCGGTTGACCGCGTCCTCTGCCTCGCGGGTCGACTGCTCGAACGCCTCCATGTTCCGGGTGCGCGCGAGCTCGAGGATGTTGAGCGCCTGCAGCTCCGCGCCGTACTCCCGGATCTTCTGGGTCGAGTACTCCAGGCTGGTCGGCTCGTCAGGTCTGGCGATCGCCGGCGCGTTCGGAATTGCGCTGAACGCCGCCGGCGTCGAGCCGAACACCGCGCGGGGTGCTCGATTCGTGGCGCCTGGGAGCGTCGGGATCCTGTCCAGCTGGGGGCCGGCTGGGAACATCGTGGCGAACCAGGAACGGATCTCCGCTGTCCTGCGTTCGAAGAAGGCGCGCGTCGCCTCTCCCCACTGCTGGCCGAACTCTGTGGGACCGCCTGCCAGCTTCGCGTCGAGCTCGTTCAGCGCGCCGAGCAGGCCGTTGACCGCCTCGAGACCAGTGACCCCCAGGTCCTCGAACTGAGCGCCGAGCGCTCTCAGCGATGCGTCGAAGCGCGCGTCTAGGATCTCCTTCTGGCGCTCCCAGGAGTCGTTCATCTGGTCCACCGCATCGGCGGTGGCGCCTGACGAGGTCCGGATCTCGTTCGTCCAGCGGTCCAGCTCTTCGGTCTTCCCGACGAGCGACACCATCAACGCGAGCGCCTGCCGCCCGCCGAAGAGGCGCGCGAGGATCTCTGGATTGCCATCCGACACCTCGACCATCTCAGTGAGGAAGCCGTTCAGGCCCTTCGCCTCGAGCGCGGCGGCGTTGAACTCGATTCCGAGCTCCGCGGCCGCGGCCTTCGCATCCTCCGACGGCTTGATGATGTTGCTGATCGCGCCGCCGATCTGCGTCACGATCTCGGAGGTGGAGGTACCGGTCGGGGTTAGGGTGGCAAGGATTCCGAGCAGGTCCTCGAACTCGCCGTTCAGCGCTGCCGTTAGCCCGGAGACGTTGCCGATCGACGAAGCGATCTCGCCGTAGGTGGTGGCGCCGAGTCCCTGAGCCGTGAACAGCGCATCGGACACTCGCCGCGCCTGGTTCGCCTCGAGGCTGAATGCGGTCAGGATTGCCGCGGTGGCCTTGGCTGCCTCCGCTGCGTTCGTGAATCCAGTGCTTCCGGCCTCGAGGCTCACCCGCAGGATGTCCAGCGCCTCACGCGGCTTGTCGAGGAGCTGCGGCATCGCGCCGATGATCTCGTAGAACGTGTCGGCGGCCTCTGGCCCCTCCACCCCCAACTGGCCCGCCAGCAGCGACACCTCGTTCCGAAGCGCGCTCATCTCCCGGCCGCCGTGCCCTACGGAGACGAGCACACGGTTCCAGGTGGGACCGAAGGCCGCATTCGCTCGGTGAGCGAGCACGAACAGTCCGGCCGCCACTGCGGCGGTGGCCACCTGCATCCCCGTCAGCACGCCGCTGACCGCGATGGCGGTCTTCGCGACGGCCTCGAGCCCACCGGAAGCGACCTTCCCGACGCGGCCCATCGTGCTGAGCTCGCCGTTGGCGTCGCGGGTGGACTCCGCCATCTGGTCCACGCCGCGGGCGACCGAGAGCGCGCCAAGCGCCCCCAGGTCGATCAGGCCGGCGGTGGTGCGCGTGATCCATCCGAGCGCGCCTCGGAACCCGTCGGCCACGCGCGAGGCGGCGATCAGCGCCACGCCCTTCAGCGTATTGCCGGCCGCCTCGGCGCTCACCGTGAGGCGCTCAGTCTGCGCGACGCCCTCGGACATGGATTCGCCCACCGCGCGACTCGCGCGGCGCCCCTCGCGCTCCATGTTGTCCATCTCCCGCTGGAACCGCTGCATATCGGTTACGACGGGGACGACGAGGGGATCCAGCTGGTCGACAGCCATCAGGCGCGTCCTTTCCGCCGGCGGTGAGCGAACACGATCGGCCGCAGGCGAGGCGGCAGCAGGCGCCAGAGGCGCCGGCGCCGCCAGCTCTCGAACTCGTCGTAGAGCTCCATCCGCTGCTCGATCTCCCGTAGCACGTTCACGAGTCGAGCTCCGGCGGCGCGTGGGCGCCTGCACGGCGCCAGGCGAGAAGCTGGTACAGATCCCGGTCGTACAGCGTCGCGGGCGGCAGCTTCAGCTCCCGCTCGACGCACGCGAACAGGCTCCCCCATCCGAAGTCCTCGGCGAAGTCCTCGCCCTTCGGCTTCCCCTTCTTCGGAGCTGGTGGCTCCGGCAGCTTCGCGTACCGGCCCGCCCCGACCTCCAGCGCGGCAGCGAGCATCGCCGCGTCGTCGCGGGGCGTGATCTCCCGCCACCACTCCGGGCAGTCGTCGACCGACTCCGCCGGCGCCCCACTCGGGGTGAGGAGGTGAGCCCAGATCGCCCGCCGGTGCAGAAGCAGTTCGTACTGGACCCGGCGCACCGCCTCCGCGCCCATGTCCTCGGACACGGTCGCGAGCGCCCTCTCCAGATCGCGGATCGTCTGCGAGTGCGTCGCGATCTCCGCCATCGCCGCGTAGCTGCGCGACGTGATCTGCACCTGGCGGCCAGAGCTCAGCGTGAGCCGAACAGGCTTGCGCGTGAGCAGATCGCGCACGGTCTCCAGCGTCTCTTTCGGCGGCGCCTTCGGCCGCGACTTCTCCTGCTGGCGGAGCTGGTAGAAGTGGCGCAGCTGAGCCCACCGGAAGAGCGCCGACTTCAGCGCCGTCGCCGGATACTTCGCGAGCTCCTCTTCCCAGGCGGGAGGGAGCTCGCGCGACTCGCCAAAGAGGGAGCGCAGCGACGATTCCCATTCACGGCACCAGCGCTGCGCCCCCTCCAGATCCATCGTTTCCATCGGGCGACTACTTCTTCTTCGGCGCGGCTCCCTCGTCGATCGCGCGCTGCGCCTCGACGGCGTTCTCCGCGGGCGTCGCGTGGATGCTGGAGAGGTCCAGGATGGTGGAGGCGGCCTTCACCTCCGCCTCCGTCGCCTCGCGGAAGTAGGGCGGGTTCACCCGCTTCGCCTTGTCCAGCTGCTCGCTGCTGAGGCGCACCACGCGCCCCACGCCGATGGGGGTGTCGCGGTAGGTGTAGCCGCGTCGGGCGACCACCGCGTGGACGGTCTTGTTGGCCATGGTTCTCTCGCTCTCGCGTGAACGGTTTCAGGGGGATCAGGACTCGGCGTCGATGATCCAGAACATCTCGCCGGCCTCGTTCTCGTAGACGTCGAACGTGGCGTTCGGCTCGAAGAACTCCGTCCGGGAGTGCGCCATCTCGGGGAACGAGCTGACCTTGCACCGCGGGATGTAGTAGGTGCGCGGGCCGAGGGCGCCGGGCGTGCGGAAGTAGATCCCGCGCTCGACGGTGCCGAGCTCGCCGCCCTTCACTACCAGCGCCTCGTCCGTCGGCGTGCCGGCGGCGAGGTCGCCCGTAAGGGCGGAGTCCGGAAGGCCCATCAGCCGCTTCAGGCTCGTGAGCGTACCGGAGAGCAGCGCCACGGCGAGCTGAGCGTTCGCCTCCGAGATGAAGCTGGAGACGATCACGGCCGACTGGCCGGAACGCTGCTGCACGGAGCTGGTCGACGAGGTGAGGCGCGCGCCCTCCTCGGAGGTGAAGCCCCAGCTGGTCTCCGTGTAGATGTTGGCGACGTTGTACTCCTTCGTCGCCTCGCCACCGTTGGTGGCGGTGAACTCGCCGATCTCGGTGATGCCGTGGATCGACAGCTGGGTTTCGAGTGCCATTTCGCTTCTCCCTGGCTGATTGGTTGCTTACGTCCCCGGCAGCCCGGGGGAAACGGAAATCCGGTAGTCGCGCGATCGATGGAGCGGCGCGTCCGGTGGTGCCGGGATCGTCCGGCCGTTCAGGGCGATCGCGTACAGGCGGCAGTCGCCGTAGCTCCAGGTCTGCTCGTTGATCAGCTCCTGGAGCCGCTCTTCGATCGCCCGCAGCCTACCCGCGCCCCCCTCCTCCCCCTCCGGCCAGACCCAGATATCCACCCGCAGTCTCACATCCGCGAACCCGCGGGCACGGATCGAGTCGCTCGCGTCGAAGTAGGTCACGAGCGGGAGGCGCTCCTCGGCGAGCCGCGCGCTGGGCCATCCCGGCCGCACGTTCGCGCGGCCACTCGCCTTGGTGCCGACCAGGGTGATCATCTCGGCGTCCTGCGACACCCGGTCATAGAAGCCGAGCTCCGCCTCCTTCATCGGCCGCTCCGGCGGTTGATGCGGCGGATGCCGTGGTTGACACGGATGCGGGCGCGGTCGGTACCGGGCCCGACGTGGGGGCGCGCACCCATGGCGTGCGTGCCGTACTCGAGGTAGACCCCGCGCAGCTCGCGGCCATCGTCGGCCATCAGGTCCGTGTAGGCGCCGCTCATCACCTGCGAGCCGCGCTGCTCCGGAGGCGACACCTTCCAGCTTTCGATGTAGTCGCCGTCCTCCACCGCCGGGGGCTCGCCCTCGGCCGAAGCGCGGTGCCCGCGGCTCTTGTAGTGCACGCCGCTGGGACTCGATTCCTCCATCAGGGCGACGACTTCATCCCTCACGATCGTCGCGGAGTTCTCCGTGAAGGCTTCGATCTGCGGCGCCAGCTGTCGCATCGCCTGCTCAGCCCAGCTCACGTGAACCTCCTCTCCGTTCGGACCAGGTCGAGTTCCGTGTCCCAGTGGGAGCCGTGGGCGGCGACACGGGTGACCTGGTACCGAACGGGACCTGCACCGCTGGTCACGAGGATGCCGTCGTCGGTCCGTACGTCGGCCCCTGGATCGATGAAGCCTTTCCAGCGCGCGGTGGTGAGACGGCCGGCGCCCGTCTGTAGCACCTCTCCGCTCTCGGGCTCGAAGTTGCCCTCTACGCCGGAGGCGATCAGGTCCCAGTGTGATCGCGGCGCACCCCAGGCGTCCTCCATCCCCAGCTCGCTCGGCCGGTAGATCGAGAAGACATGCGTGCGGCGCTGCAGCAGGATCTGCGTCTGCAGACCGAAGTCACGCGGCACGAGCCCGCGCACGACCGCCGCTTCCCCTCCGACGGTGATGCTGCTGCCCACCTCGAGCCCCGCCAGCGTGCCGGACGCGATCACGACGACCTGCGATCCCGGCGGCGTTCCTCCGTCCGTGCTCGAGCCGCCTCCCTCGCCGAACACCGTGCGGCCGATTTCGCCGCGGTGCCCGTGCGTGGACTGCGCTCCGAGGATGACCGGCAGTCCGCCGGTCTCCTCGATCATCGCCGTGAGCTCGGACGCGTCGATCATCCTACTTCTTCGCCTTCCCCGACTTCTTCTTCGGGGCCTCCGCCGGGGCCTCCAGGGCTTCGACCTCCGCCTTCGCCGGCGGCGGCGCCAGCTCGGCCTGGCCGCTGGAGACGAGGCTGGAGACCTCGTGCGCGAACACCTTCATCGTCTGCCCCCGGAACGGCCCGGTGAGCATCTTCACCTGCGGCATGGATCACCTCCTCTCAGAGCGCGGGTTCAGGAGCGGCCGAAGCCGCCCCCGTGTCCCTGCGGCTGGGGTCAGTCCAGAACGGTGGCGCTCGACTCGCCGACGTAGCGGCCGCCGGACAGCACCGCGATCGCCGAGGCGAGGACCGAGTTCGCTCCGTTCGTGATCTGCAGCTGGACGTACGGCTTGTCCGCCGGCAGCTCGGCCGCGTCGAGCTCGATCGCGTACATGATCCCGTTGTTCGCCGACGGGGTGATCCCCGCGGCGGTGGCCTGCGTGCGGGGACCCAGGGTGTCCCCGGCCGCGGTCTCCTCCGCGTAGTAGGCGAAGGGGATGGCCTCCGGGTTGTCGCCCGCGGCGTTGTCGCAGGCGCGCACCAGGATCGCCGTCGCCGCGGCCGCCGAGACGCCGATCTGCACGGCGATGCTCGCGTGCACGTGGCCCTTCAGGTGGAAGACATCCCCGGTGACACCACCGGTGACGTCGACGGGAGGCAGCACGTTGACGACGTGCACATCCTCTCCGAGAGTGATTCCGCGCATGGTTCCGCGCTCCTGTCAGTTCGTGGATCTGGAGGGGCGGGCCCGGAGGCCCGCCCGCGGCTATCTCATCGCGGCGAGGATCAACTGCGCGTCGCCAGCGTGATGAAGGGCGAGATCTTGTCCGAGCCCTTGAACGGGGTCACCGACTCCTCCCAGTCCGGCTGACCGTTGAACCGGTACGTGAGCTTGAACGCGGTCTCGTCGTACAGGAACCGAACGTGGATCGAGCTCTGCCAGTTGCCCTCGCCCTTGTCGATCGCCGTGTACTGAGCGAGGTCCGCCAGGACGATGTCTCCCTCGGTACCGAGCGCCTCGCAGTACTCGGACGGCATGATCGGGAGGCCGAAGAGCGTGCCGAAGGGCGCGCCCGCCACGTTGCCCGCGGGCACGAAGACGGGCTGCTGCCCGATCGTCATGGTCACCAGCTGGGGCAGGCAGGCCGGGTTGTAGTACCAGACGGCGGTCCGGTACGAGCGGGCAGGCAGGCGCGCGAGCATCTTCGCGACGTTGGCCACCACGATCGTACCCCCGGTCTGAGAGCCCTCCTTGGCGACCGTGACCTTCGCGGGCGAGGACAGGAAACCGAGAGCCTGACCCGAGCCCGAGCCCCGGAACACCTCGTTCTCGGAGACGAACAGGAGCTCGGAGCGGAACCCGCGCTCCGCCTCGACCGCCAGCGCCGAGGCGTCCTCGAGGATCTCCTCGGTAGCGTAGTAGATCCCCATCAGCTTCTCGAGCAGGATCTGCTGCCGGCGGAGCTTCGGGCGGCTGGCCTCGACCGTTGCGGCCTCGGCCACGCGGTAGACCCGCACGCCGCCGTAACGGCCGCCGTCGGCCCGGCTCTTCTCATCCAGCACGTTCCGGATGAGGCCGTTCTTGCCCTCGCCGATCGGCGTCTTGTTGACGCGGGAGAGCACGTCGCCCTCGTCCCACATCTTCGTGACGATGCCGTCGGTGAAGTCCTGCTGCACCAGCCAGCCGCCGTCCGACGGCACCCCCGCCGAAGAACCGCTCGCCGCCTGGAGGCCGGCGGACTCCAGCACGCCGTAGAGCCGCTTGTCGACCCCGCGACCGGTGTCGGCTGCGCGGATCGCCAGGAGCTGCTCGCCCATCGAGCGGAACGGCTTCTGGGTCTCACGATCGGCTCCGACCGTGATCTTCGGCTGGTTGGCGGCCGTGGTCCGGATCTCCTGGAGCACGAGCCCCTGCACGGTGGCCACCGAGTGGCCCGCGTCGATCCACTCCGTCGCCTTCGCGGCGTCGATCCCGTGCTCCGCGGCCATGCCCCGGATCTGGCGGGCCCGCTCGCGCTCCGCCTGCAGGATCGCGTCGACGTTGTGCTGCGCCCCCGCGGTCTGGGGCGCCGTGTCCGTGGTGGTGGACATGGTTTCCTCTCTGGCCTCAGGGGCCTGTTCCTCGGGGGTGGCAGTAGCAGCCTCAGGCGCGGCCCCGCCCGCATCCTGGCCGTTCGTATCGTCCTGCTCGCTCTCGGAGTCGGTGTATCCGCACCCCGGGCACGTCCACGTGCCTTCGTCCCGCTGCATGTCGGCGCCGCACTCCGGGCACGCCTTCACCTCGTCGTCCGCGTTCAGCGCCTGGCCGCTCGGGTGGAGGTAGGGAGCGCCATGGCGGACCCGAACGTCGCCGCCGGTGATCACAAGCCCGGCTGTGGATGCCGCATCGCCGGTGTGCGTCTCGAGCAGCGCGGTGAGCCCAGCGATATCGCCTGGCACCGGGGCGGGCATCGACGCCTCGAGCGCGCCCCTCGTTGGCGTGCCTGCGGAGAACACCATCGCGCGGCCGCGCCCTGCCGGCCGGTGCCCGCGGAGTCCGTCGAGCACCTCGTCGAGCGTGGCCACTTTGTCGGCGATGCCCTCCTGGACGGCGCGCTTCGCGCTGAGGCAGCGGCCCTCGCCGAACCCGTTGCGGACCGCCGCCTCCTTCACCTTGCGGCCCCGCGCGACTGCGGCGACGAAGAGGTCGTAGAACTCGTCCACCTCCGCCTGGAGCGCCGCCTCCGCCTCCTCACCCAGCGGCGCGTACGGGTGACCTTCCGCCTTGTAGCGGCCCGCCTTGATGATTGTGTGGCGGATCCCCGCCTTCGCCGCGGCCTCGGAGACGTCGGTGTGCAGCATGTAGACGCCGATCGATCCGGCCTCCCCGGAGGGGCTCACCGCGACCTCGTCGGCCTGCGAGCCGATGTAGTAGGCGGCCGACGCCATCAAGTAGTTGCTGACGGCGTGGACCGGCTTCTTTCCGCGGCCGCGCTCGATCTTCCGCGCCACCTCCTCCACCCCGGACACCGAGCCGCCCGGCGAATCGATGTCGAGCACGATGGCCGAGACGTCGTCGTTGTTCAGGGCCTCGTCGAAGTTCTTCGCGAGAGCCTGACAGCTGGTGCCGCCGCTCCAGGCGCTCATCATGTTCGCCCGCGGGATGATCGTCCCGTAGATCGGGATGACCGCGATCTGGCCGACCGCGCGAAGGTCCGAACTGCGCGCTGCGCCGAACTGGTTCCGGGCTTCCTCCTCGCTCAGCCGCTCTCCGGCGCCGTGCGCCTCGATGAAGCCGAGGATCTCCTCGAGCTTCGCCTCCTGGATGGCCCAGGGGCTGCGCAGCAGCGCGCGGATGGCTCTTTCGTTGGCGTGCATCGTCACTCCGTCGCTCAGCTGGCCAGGGCCAGGCGTTCGTCTTCGTCCTCGGACTCCTCGGCCTCCCGCCGCTCGCTCCCGCCGGCCTTCATGGCCGCCGTCCCCGCGATCGCGATCCCCGCGGCCTTGGCGTACGCGGCCTCTTCCTTCAGCTCGTCGATGATCTCCTCGAAGTCGCCCCCGCGCTCAGCGCAGGCGCGGGTGCGGCTGTTCACCCCGAGCGCGATCTCCGCTTCCAGCGCCGCCACCTCTGCCTTCGGGTCCACGCTCTTCCAGCCGCGCGGATTCCACGTCACCTTCTGGAAGTCGCTCGCGAGCCGGGAATCCACCTTCACGTGCCCGGAGATCAGCGCGACAGGCAGCCAGGCGCGGTAGACCCGCCGGTGGAAGTGCATCGCCATCCAGGTCTGGATGGAGCGGAACCGATCGCGGACCGGGAGCTCCCCGGCGCGCATCGAGCTGTAGTTCGCCCCCTCGAGATCCCCGGTGAGGCGCGCGTAGGTGGTTCCGAGGCCGCGGGCGATCCCGCGGAGGATCGTCTTCACGAACGGCTCGAACGAGCTGCTCGGGTGGGTGGGGTCGAAGCCCTGGAACTCCTGACCGGGCGCGAGCTCGTCAATCACGCCGGGCGCGGCGTCGAAGCTCCGCAGCTCCTCGTCGTCGGCGTCGCCGTCCTCCGCCTCCGGATCGGAGTCCCGCTGCAGCCGCGCGCGGATCTTCGCGATCCAGGCTTCCACCGCGGTTTCGGACTTGTTGACGATGAAGCCCATTTTCGCGGCTGCGACGCGCGTGGCGACGAGCTCCGCCTCCGTCAGGCCGTTCAGCTGGTGCACATCCGCCATCACCGGCGCGAACCAGGTCACCCCCCGCGACTGCCCCGCGCGGTGTTTCACGAACAGGTGGATGATCTCGTCGGCCGCGATGCGGATCCGATCATTCCGGGCGAAATACCGGTCCGAAGGGTGCCGCCTCCAGAAGTGGTAGGCGACGCGCCGGCCGTACTCGTCCTGCTCAATTCCCATCCGGATCTCGACGCCGTTCGCGTCGGGTGGCCGCTCGAACGTCTCGTCGAGCAGATCCGCGTCGAGCATCTGCAGCGAGAAGCCGTAGCCGTTGTCGTAGCCCGGCAGCTTCCGGAAGAAGGCCTCGCCGTCCACCGCGATGGTCCGGATGGCGAGCCGCTCCATGTCGACCCAGGCGCTCTGGCCGTCGGCGCTCGCCCACTCCGGCGCCCCCCACTCCTTCCACGCCTCCTCGAGTGCCCAGTTGTCTTGCTTCCGCAGCTCGCCCTTCCGGTCCGTCACGCGCGCCTGTAGCTGGATGCCAGCAGGTCCGATGATGTTGTCGGCCAGCTCGTCGACGAAGCCCGACGCGTAGCTGTTGTTGCGAACCAGATCGCGGGCGCGTGCCCGGAGGAGGCGCAGGTTGCCGCGGAGCTCCCGGTCGGGGTGGAGAATGGAGGCGACCCAGTCCCGGAAGAGCCGGCCGATCGTGGCGCCCCGGTAGCTCGCCCGCGGCGCCGCGGAGTGCTTCTGTCGGCCGAGGCCGAGCAGGCGGCGCGGGAGTTCGAGCAGGTTCAACGGAACACGACCTCGCGCGAGACGCGCGCGTTCGGGCTGCGCTCGAAGAGCACCCGCATCTCATAGGTCCGCTGCAACCGCACGAGCTGGTCGATCGGGATCCGCGTGATCGCCATCCCGTTGACCTGGAAGTTCTCCCGGTCCGCCGGCAGCCGGCCGGCGATCTGCGCCTGGATCAGCGCCAGGACCTTCTCGTTCTCGCTCTGCCCCTCGCCCTCCGCGAAGGTGCGGAGGTTCGGGTGCACGACGAGCGTGCGGCGCTGCAGATCGATCGTGTCGGTGCCGTTCTCGACGAAGGCGAGCAGCTGGTACGTTCCGGGCACGAGCTCCGCGGTCGCGGCCGGAGTCACGCGCACCTCGTAGTAGTCGCCGGCGGCCGCCGCGGACGCGTCGATGTCGAGCACCGACTGGCCGCGGATGGCGTACTTCAGCGTCCAGCCGTCCGAGGGCGGGTAGTCGGCCACGGCCCTGTCCCACCGCCAGCTGCTGCCGGCAGTGACCGCTTTCGGCTCCGACGTGGGGACGGTGGGGGGCATGGTGCGCGGCGACAGGCACGAAAAAAGGCCCCGCGTCCCGGGAAGGGATGCAGGGCCTGGGGGCCAACTCGATCTGTTTGGGGCCGGCGTATCAGCCGGCGGTCAACAGAATGGTAGGCGGATCAGAGGGGATGCGCAAGGATCACCGTAGTTCGCGCTACTCGTGCGCGTCGCGCCGATCCCACTGATTCGTATCCTCGTTCCACACCTGCGGCACGCGTGGAGGGAGAAGTGATTCGAGAAGGGCGGCGGCGGACTCAACCTGTGCAGCCACCTCGTCGTCCCAGTGCAGCTCCTCCGCCGCGCTTCGAAGGGCGTCGACCATCTCCCAACTGATCCGACCGTACAGGGCCCGCGCAGCGAGCGCCTCGCGGCGCATGGGCTCCCGCACGATCCACTCAGCCGCCAACGGGTCAAGCGCCGTGGGCTGGGCCCACTCCTCCGGCGTCATCGCGGGCTTGATCTTCGTCATCTGAACCTCCTTGTGAGGGTGCCCACATTGGGCGTTCCCGCATCGTATCGCAACGGTTCTCACCAGCTGCTCGCCCACCCCCCACGCCGCTTCGACCGCGGCCGCCCCTGCCGACGCGTCGACTGTTTCGCCGACGTGGCCTCCGCTTCCCCCTCACCATCCGATTTCTCCTTCTCCGCCTTCGCCCGCACCTTCGCCCCCTCCTTACGGATCCGCGCGACGTACTCCTCCAGGTGGTCGTACACGGCGGGCCCCATCGCGTACAGCGCCGCCAGCGCGTACACCTCGAGGTCGATCGCCTCGTTCCGGTCCTTCACCTGCTTGTAGACCTTCCGGACCACATTCCGGCTGTCGCGCACCGCCATCGGCACCTCGGCCGCGAACTGCTCGAAGTAGTTCGCATCGATCCCCTCCACCGCCTCGCGCGGCCGACAGAAGTGCATATACCCGGGCCCAGGCGTCTGCCGCTTCAGCCGAGCGAAGATCACGTCCTTGAAGCTGTAGGTCGCGATCGTGACCGGCTTCACCTTGAACTTGTTCTTCTTCTGGGGGCGCGTGAGGAGCTCCCGCGCGCGAGTGTCGTTGCCGCGGATCGCGAACACGCCGCGCGGCTCCTTGCCCCGCACAAACCCGTAGACGGCCTCCGAGTTGTAGTTGGAGTCGACCGCGGCCGAGGAGACGTACACCTTCGCCCCGCTCTCGTGCTGGTAACCCCGGGTGAGGAGGGTTTCCAACCGAGCCCAGACGTCCGGCAGGTCCGGATCGCCGTAGATCCGCTGATGCGTGATCAGCCAGGACTCCTGCCCCTCCCCCCAGCCCTTCACCGCCAGCTCGAGCCGGTCACCCTGCACGTCCACCGCAGCGGTGAGCACACCTACGGGCGCCGGCACCTCGACGTCCTCGCCGTAGTCCTCGCACCTGGACTGCAGGCTCTCAGGTGAGAGCTTCTCGGTGCGGTCCTCCCAGGTCTCGCCGAGCACGGTGTTCACGAACACCTGCAGCAGCTCGTTCGAGCCCTGCGCGTCGAGCCACTCCTGAACCAGGACCTCCCAGGCGACGAAGAGGGAGTAGAGGGCGTTGATGTGGTAGCCGCGGACTGGAGAGCCTGGGTTCTCCGCCACCCAGCCCCCGGCGACGACCATGCGCTCCTTGTCCCGCTCCTCGATCAGGGTGCCGCAGCCAACGCAGAGGTAGGCCACCGAGCCCGGGACAACGAACTTCTTTCCGCCCGCCTCCCAGGTCTCGTACTTGATGCCGCTGTCCGCGTCGGGCCCGCCCCAGATCAGGCGCTGCCGGTGCTCGCAGTGGGGGCAGGGGACGTGGAAGTGCCGCTGGTCCGAGAGGTTGAAGAGCGATTCGATCCGGGAGAAGCCCCTCAGCGTCGGCGTCGACCCGTAGATGAACTGCCGGTTCCACAGGGTGAGCGCCCGCTTCTTTCCGAGGGTGATGGGATCGCCCTCGTTCCCCGCGGAGGCGGGGTATCCGTCCACCTCGTCGAAGTAGACCTTCCGGGCGGTGAACCGGCGGAAGCCGCGGGGGGAGACGGCGCCGACGATCCGGAGGATGCCGCCGGCGAAGCTCTTCGAGAGGAGGGTGTTCTCTGTGTCGCGCGAGCCGCCGTCGCTGATCCGCTCGGAGAGTACAGGCGTCTCCGTCAGCATGGGGGCGAGGTTCTCCTTCGACCACGACTTCGCGTCGTCGATCGACGGCTGCACCATCAGCATCGGGCACGGTTCCTGGTGCACGTGAAAGCCGATCGCGTTGCCCAAAACGCCCTCCGTGAACCCGACCCGTGCCGATTTCATCAGCACGATCTCGTGCACCTCTGGATCCGAGATCGCGTCCATGATCTCGCGGAGGTACGGCGTGCGGTCCGTCGACCACTGCCCGGGCTCTCCGGAGCTCACCGAGGAGAGCTTTCGATAGCGGTCCGCCCACTGGCTGACGGTGAGCCGTGGGCGGGGTGCGAAGATCGTTGCGAAGAGCCGGCTGCGTCTACGCCGCCACTTCTCGCGGGCTATCTGGGGGGTCTGCGTCGCCATCCGTATCGGGGATCTGCTCAGCGGCCTCCTGGAGGGACCGGAGGACCTCGTCGACTACGTCCTGGAGGATTAGCTGCGCCTTTCCGACCGAGTCCACGCCGATGATCCGCGGCGCGTATTTCCCGGGGACGTTGTTCAGCGTCGCCCGTACCGCCGTGCAGCAGTCCTCGACCTGCCGGGCGAGGTAGTCCGCGGAGACGAGCTCGCCCATCCGCTCCTCGAGCTCCAGCTCCCGCATCTTCGCGAGCGCCCACTCCTTCGCCGCGCGGGCCCGGTCCAGATCGGAAACGCCGGCGTCGTTTCCCCGCCGGCGGTCCTTCTCCTCCATCTTGAACTTGACCCACCACTCGTGCGACTCAGGCCACGGGTACGACCCGTCCGCATTTCGCGGCATCCCGTGCCTGCTTGTGAGGTTACGGATCTGCTTCGTGGTGCGGTCGAGGCGCTTCGCGAGCTCTGCCTGAGTGATGTTCTCCTGGGGCATCCGGCTCACTCCTGACGCGGAATCGGAACCGTCAACTTTTCGACCCCATCAGATAGAGCGACGCGGCGCTGCGCTAACCCCCGCCGGCGAGAAGGGT
>JACYYJ010135742.1_pt1 | contig 48997 bp, 36 predicted proteins | sample 8236861 | NCBI WGS metagenome assembly JACYYJ01 (sample SAMN14103086, study PRJNA606662) | landfill metagenome | isolation source: landfill solid waste | place: India:New Delhi, Okhla landfill site | collected 2017-11-05
AGGGAGTAATAATTATGAAAAAGTGGACTTTATTACTAGTTTCAAGCCTATTTCTAGTATTACTACTTGCAGCTTGCGGTGGCGGTGAAGAAGATAATAAAGCTGACACAAATGAATCAGCTTCAAGTGAGAATGGTGAAGTAGTAGATATAAAAGCATCTAATTGGGAATTTGACAAAGAAGAATACACAGTTCCAGCAGGAGAAGTAACTGTCCAACTTACAAGTGAAGATGGGTACCATGGAATTTCGATCGATAATACAGATATCGCAATAGAAAATGAGGGCACAGCTACTGCAAACTTAGAAGCAGGTGAATATACTATTCGTTGTAGCATCCCTTGTGGAACAGGTCATGACGAAATGGTAGCAACATTAGTTGTCCAATAATTTTTTGAACCGGGCTATATGCTCGGTTATTTTTTTGGTAAATAGTAGAATAGAAAGGTCAGAGAATTATGGTAAAATAGATTAGTGGATATACACTGAAATAAAGGAAGAGTGAAATGAAAAAATTTGAAATTGGTATCTATTCATTAGCAGAAATATTAGAGGATCCATTCAGCCGTTATATTCCTAGCTTTAGTCAAAAAATAAACGAAATGATTCAGATGGCTGATTATGCAGATAAACTTGGCCTTGATTTGTTTGGAGTTGGTGAGCACCATCGTCTTGACTATGCGGTTTCCTCACCTCAAGTCGTCCTATCATCCATTGCGCAAAGAACAAAACAAATTAAACTCACTGCACTCACATCCTTACTAAATACAGCTGATCCAGTTCGACTTTTTGAGGATTTTGCAACACTCGATCTGTTGTCGGATGGTCGTGTTGAATTTACTGCAGGAAGAGGAGCGTTTGTCGAGGCATTCCCTTTGTTTGGATATGATGAAGCAAAATATGATGAACTGTTTGAGGAACATTTACAGCTATTTCTTACTTTAAATGAAGAAAAACGCGTGACATGGGAAGGTCAATTTCGACCAGCATTACAGGATGCAGAGATCTCGCCTAGACCGAAGCAAGCGAAACTACCAATTTCAATTGGGGTTGGTGGAACGATAGAGAGTGCTCAACGAGCAGGGCAGAATGGCTGTGGTTTAACCGTTGTGATGATTGGTGGGATAGTTAAAAAATATCTACCATTAATCGAAACATATAAACAATCATTTCAAGGAAATTCACCATATATCTCGATTGCAGCTCATACTTTTATTAGAGAAACAGAGGCAGAAATTGAAAAGGAATTTTACCAATACTATGGGAAATATTGGAGCCATCTCACTAGTCACGGAATTGGAGGAGCGATGGGGGTTGCGAGAACAGATATGGCATACATAACAAGTGAACAATCTACACTTTTAGTTGGAACACCTGCACAAATTATTAGAAAGATCCATTATCAAAGAGAGCTGTTTGGTCATCATCGTTTTTTGGCTCAAGTCGATTTCGGTGGACTGCCTATTGAAAAAGTGAAAAAAACAATTCATTTACTTGCAACAGAAGTAGCACCTGCGATCAATAATTCCTTCTAGTATAAAAGAATTTGGTGTGATAAGATATAATGAATGAAAGCGTTTGAAAGAAGGGGGTCTTTGATGTATTATAATAAAATTCGTATACCACTTTTAACGATATTAGTTATTTTAATGATTCTTGATTTGACTGGGGTAATTTATATTCCTGGGATAGTTATTTTTATTATTGCTTTTGCTTTAATTGCTTATAATATTTATATCAGAAGAAATATTTCGAGACAACATCAGAAAAAGAATTAATCTAGGTTAGAGTAAGATCCGATTTCATTAGTCGGATCTTTTTTTATTTGAAGCAGTAGAGCTATAAGAGGCGTTTGAACATGTGTCTTTACAGATGTAATATAATGTGTATAATGAAAATGATGTGAAGAAAAATGAGGGGGAGCTAAATGAATAAAAAAGAAAAAATGTGGGGACTTATCATTCTATTTATCGTATTTCTAGGATATTTTCTCCCATATACCTTATTTTCTAATATAGAAAAATGGTATGGTAGTTTTTTGTTATGGACTATTCTTGCAATAATAGTTATTATCATCAATTATATCTTGACAAAAGAGTGGGGTGATGAAGAGTGAGCACAACAATGGTTTGGATCACCATTACCCTCTACATTTTAATTGGAATATTTATTGCTTTCCTATCTAGAGTAGGAAAACAAAACAGTATGGCTGGCTATTTTCTCGGTGACCGGAAGCTAAATGGTTTTGTTTCTGCACTTAGTTATAGTGCAACAACCTATAGTGCTTTCATGCTAGTAGGTCTTGCAGGATTAACCTACAATGGTGGCGTTGGAGCATTTGGATTTGAGATTATTTATTTCATGGGTGTTTCTTTGGTGGCTATTTTTGGCCCACGCTTTTGGTTAGTTGGAAAAAAATATGGCTATGTGACACCATCAGAAATGCTAGGTGATCGCTACCAAAATAAATGGGTAGCAATTGTGACAGCTTTATCCAGCTGCTTATTCTTAATTCCATATAGTGCAGTACAACTTACAGGGATTGGCTATTTATTAGAAGGGGTAACAAGTGGTGCAATTTCCTATACAACAGGCGTTATTATCGCAACCATTTTAGCATTAGTTTTCACATATATTGCGGGAATTCGCTCAGTTGCTTGGACTGATTCATTACAATCGTTAATTATGATCATCGCGTCTACCATTGTGGTTTTATTGATTATAGATGGATTAGGGGGCTGGAATGGATTTTTTGACTCCATTGAAAAGACAAAACCAGAAGCCTTAGCGGTACCAGGAAATGGATTTTTTAACTTTTGGACATTTTTAGGTTTAACTATTCCTTGGTTTTTCTTTAGTATTTCTAATCCACAGGTAAGTCAGCGTTTATTTATGCCATCATCGATGAAAAGTATGCGACATATGCTACTAGGCTTTTTAATTTTTGGATTTATTTATACGATTGTATCTGTTGTATGGGGATTATCTGCGACAGTTCTTTTTCCAGAATTAGATAATGCCGATTTAGCAACACCAATGCTGTTATCATCCGAATTGGTTCCAGATCTCCTAGGCGTTATTGTCATGGTAGGAATATTAGCTGCGGCTATCTCGACCATTGATTCGATTTTATTGACACTCTCTTCCTTATTTTCTAGGGATGTATATCGTAATATTATGAAGCATAAACAAACAACAGACCAAAAACAATTGCAAATAGGAAAAATTGTAATACCTATAATTGCAATTCTGGCCTATTTATTTGCACAATTACAACTAGATTTAATTGCCGTATTATCAGTAGCATCTTCTGCTGGTTTAATTGTTGTAGTGCCAGGAATTATCGGCGCATTCTTTTGGAGAAAAGGAACAGCAAGTGGTGTGATTATAAGTGTTATCATAGGAAGTATTTTTGTGATTATTCTTGAAGCCTTTCAACTTTTACCTTTAGGCTTGAAGTCAGGTATTTGGGGGATTATTATTTCTACTATTCTCTTTATTAGCACAAGTTTCATAACCAAAGCCCCTGAAGACAAAGCCAATGAATTTATCGATTATTTACAGGTTAAGTTGAAGAAAAACTCTAGATAAATCCAAAGAAGTGCTAATTTTTCCCTTTTAAATAGTTTTAAAACATGTATTGATAATACGCAATTAATGTCGATATAACTATTTAGAAGGGGAGGAAACAGCTTGAAAAAACTGAAGTGGAAATCTAGTGTATCAACTAAATTAATCTCATTAATTACCGTTATCGTTGCCATAACAGGAATTGTCATTGGAATATTTAGTTATAATGTAGCAAAAGCTCAATTAGTAGAATCAGGAGAAAGTGAATTAAGGAAGATAACAGATGGGGCATATTCCATTCTAGAATTATTAAATCAAGAAGTGGAAGAGGGAAGATTAAGCTTAGAAGAAGCGAAGGATGAGGCTCGTCTCCTATTAAATGGACCAGAAAATAATAAGCAAGAATATGACTATTCTCAAACAAATTTTGTTTATAAAAACAATGGATATGTTCTAGCTTATGATGAAGAGCTTGTCTTGCAATTACATCCTACCGAAATAGGTAGCGAGCCTGCTGATGATTTAAATCGGAGTAATCGCGCATCACTTGTAAAAGCAGGTAAAGCATCAGAACCTGATGATAGAATTGCTGAATACAGTGATCTCCAAGAGGATGGAAGCTATAAAGACAAAACAGCTTATATGAGATATTTTGAGCCATGGGATTGGACTATAGGTGTTGCTGTATATCAGGATGAGTTTTATGAAGGGTTACATCAATTATTGTTGGTTATTATTAGTAGTGTTGTCGTAATTATCGTTATTAGTGCTATTATTTTTTATTTGTTAACAAGAAAAAAATTAGTATCTCTTACAATGGTGGCAGATGTTGCCACATCCATTGCGGAAGGTAATATTAAAAAGACAAATTTAAAAGAGTCTCAGGACGAAATAGGCTTACTTGCTGCAGCATTTAATAAAATGTCTGATCAATTAACTACATTAGTAACAAATGTTCACCAATCAAGTGATCAATTACTTGATGCAGCAACAGATTTATCAGCAATCTCGGAACAAACCTCTGCAAGCAGTGAGGAAGTTGGAAATGCGATGGAGGAAATCTCTCGAGGCACTCAAGAACAAGCAAATGATTTAGAGGATATTAGTTATAGAGTAGATCTATTATCACAAGCCGTGCAAAAAATGCAAGGCGAAACCACTAAGGTGGATACGATCACTACAGAGACAGAAGAGCTATCAAGTAATGGCCAAGAAATCGTCTCAAAATTACAGAAATCAAATAGTGAAGCCGTTCATGCATCTAGGGCAATTGCAGAAGATATCCAACAATTGAATCAAAAAGTTACAAAAATTACATCTGTTATGGATACGATAGAGCATATTGCGGAAGAAACGAACTTACTGGCACTAAATGCAAGTATTGAAGCAGCAAGAGCGGGGGAACACGGTAAAGGATTCTCTGTAGTCGCTGATGAAATCAGAAAGCTTGCAGAACAGTCTAAGGATGCGACACACCAAGTACAACAGGTTGTTTCAACCATTGTTGCAGAAACTGATAAAACCGTTGAGGCTGTTCGGAGTAACGTCCAGAGTTCAGAAGGGTTAAACAACGATGTGGAGGAAACAGAGGGTATCTTTGTGGACTTACAGCAAGCTGTTAAGGAAATTGTGGCAGCAATCGGTTCTGTTAAGACAGAGATGGATCAGATTACGAACGAAGTAGAAAAAATGAATGAAAATATTGAAAGTGTATCCAGTGTATCTGAAGAAACAGCTGCGTCTGTGGAGGAGATCACTTCATCCGTTGACGAGCAGATAAACGCGATTGCCAATGTGGCAAAATCAGCAGAAAACTTAACAGGGTTAAACCAAGATCTTAGTAACATTATTAACCGTTATACCATTTCCAAATGATGAGTGCAGATTGAATCATCATCTATAATCACGTAAAATAGAATCATTATAGCATGTAATGAGGTGAGATGATGGCAGGGATTAAATTTGAAATCGTGGAGAACATTGCTGTATTAGCTGAATCACCTTCTGGTTGGACGAAGGAAGTGAATTTGATCAGCTGGAATGACCGCGAGCCTAAATATGACATAAGAGATTGGTCACCAGATCATGAAAAAATGGGTAAAGGTATTACGTTAACAATGGAAGAATGGAAAGCATTAAAAGACTTTATGGTCGAGTCAAATTAAAAAAGCTTGATATGAGGTGCTAGACACTCATATCAAGCTTTTTCACTATCATCAAATTTTCCAATTCGATATTCCCAAAACCTCTAAAAAAGTTTGTTAGATTTCCTTACAGAAAACATGACGTTAAATGTTCGTAAATAGTAGGATGGTAAATAACAAAAGATGTTAAATGATTTAACATAAAAAAGGGGATATGAAAAATGGCGACATTAGCACCAGATAGAACGAAGGTTCACAAGACCAACTTAGAGATGATCAAGGATCAAATCGAGAAAAGACATGTAGAACTATTACATCTACAATTTGTCGATATTGAAGGTTCCTTAAAACAAGTAACCGTCACTTCGGAGCAATTAGGTGACGTGGTTGAAGGAAAAACAATGTTTGACGGTTCCTCTATTAAAGGATTCACTCCAATTAACAAATCAGATCTGTATTTATTACCAGATTTAAATACATTTGCTGTATTACCATGGACAGAGGAAGACGGATATGCAGAGGCAAGATTTTTATGTAGTGTGACGAACCCAGATGGAACTCCCTTTGAAGGAGATCCCCGTACGATTCTAAAAAATACTGTAGATAAGGCGAATGAGAAGAATTTTTCTATTCAGGTAGGTCCTGAGCTTGAATTTTTCTTATTTGAAACAGATGCCAAAGGAGACCCTACCAACAGAGTGGCCGATCAAGGGGGTTATTTTGAACCGGCACCATATGATTTAGGAGAAAAAGTACGCTTGGAAATTTATCGAACATTGAAAAAAATGGGCTTTGTAATTGAAGCTTCCCATCACGAAGTAGCCATTGGTCAACATGAGATTAACTTTAAATATGCCGATGCACTGACCACTGCTGATAATGCAACGACATTTAAATGGGTAGTAAAAACAATTGCTCAGCAATTTGGTCTTAGAGCTACATTTATGCCAAAGCCTATCTTTGGTGAAAACGGAAATGGAATGCATGTAAATATCTCCTTATTTGATCAAAAAGCTGGGAAAAATGCTTTTTTCGATGAAAAGGACTCAAGACAATTGTCAGAAGAAGCTTATCAATTTATTGCAGGGCTTTTGACACATGTTTCTTCCTTTGCGGTATTTACTAATCCACTTGTAAATTCTTATAAAAGGCTTGTTCCGGGTTATGAGGCACCATGCTATATCGCATGGTCTGCTTCCAATCGTTCTGCATTAGTTCGTATCCCAGCAACCCGTGGTGCTGGAACACGTGTCGAAATTAGATGCCCAGATCCATCAGCAAATCCATACTATGCTTTCGCAGCTATTGCACAATCTGGTATTAACGGAATAGAGAAAGAAATGAACGCACCTGCAGAAATAGTCGACGATATTTTTAGTATGGACGACGATGAAAGAATCCTACGAGGCATTCAGAATCTACCAACAACCTTAGGTGAATCCATTCGAGCATTAGTTGATGGTGAAATAGGTAAACAAGTGCTTGGAGAATACGCATTAAAGGAATACCTTTCACTAAAACAAGAAGAATGGAACAGTTATCGTACCGCTGTGACCGATTGGGAGTTGGCAAGCTATCAAAGTAAATTCTAATTATTCGCTTAATTATATACTTTTAGTTGATATACAACCCGAACTTTAAAAAGGTCCGGGTTGTTTTTTTGATAAGCGTTCTACAACGGATTGAATTCCTATAAAACTCGTATTCTTTTCAATTAATTTAGAAAATCGATATAATTCAATTATAGGTGAATGTATAGTGAGGTGTTTAAAATGGATCCTTTAGATATCATGCTTGATATGGAACGAGTTAAACCATATTATCAACCAGTGTTTAGTGCTGATAGTCATGAGGTCGTCGGCTACCAAGTACTTGGTTATTTAGAAACAGAGAGAAAAAGAGAAAGTATTCGTGCCTTCTTTCAGGACCAAAATGTCCCTGATGAATTCAAAGTAGATATGGATCGACATATTCATCGAAGAGCATTAGATATATATCTGAAGCATAATGTGGATGCAAGTATTTTCCTCATTGTCCATCAAAGCTATTTAACAAAAACAGAGGAAGAAAAGGACTTTGTTCAAGAGCTGATTTCTTATCAAGAAAAGGGATTGGATTTATCCAAGGTTATTTTAGAAATTGTTGAACAAGAATCAGTAGAGGAAATGGATAACCTATCAAACTCATTAAAATATTTAAAAACCTTTGGCGTCAAAATTGCGATTAATGATGCCGGAAGGGGTTCAAGCAATATGGATCGTATTAGCACACTTGAACCAGATATTATCAAAATAAACCTAGCTTCCTTACTAGACCAATCACTTTCTGTTAACTATCAGCATACCATTTACTCCTTATCTATCTTAGCAAGAAGAGTGGGAGCAGAACTGTTATTTGATGGAATAGAATCTAACTATCATTTTCATTATGCATGGCGAAATAATGGAAGATACTACCAGGGTCCATTTCTATCGACCCCGAGTGAAGCTTTTATAAGGAGAGACCTTTTAAAAACTAGGTTTAGAAAGGATATCCAACAATTTATCTATATTGAAAGATCAAAAATTAATGCAAAATATCAGTTAACCGAAACATTAAATGAAAAATTACAGCAAAATATTAAAATGTTAAGTTTAGAAAAGAACCTAGAGGAAGAGATTGATCGTTTTATTACCAATTGGGACGAGATGTTTTTCCGTATTTATGTGACAGATGCAGATGGCTTTCAAAAAACCGCTAACTATATTTATACCAAGGATGCTTGGAGACAGGATCTTACAGTGAAGGGAAAAAACTGGAGTTGGCGACCATACTTTATTGAAAATGTCATTCGAATGAATCATGATCAAACGGGGATACTTTCAGACATCTATAATGATATCGAAACAGGAGAAAGAATTCGTACATTTTCTTATCCTATCGACGAAAATTTATACGTATTTATGGATATTTCACCAATGTATTTAGACGAGCATGAGGATTTATTATGGTAATTATGAAAGGAGGTCTCTAATTGAAAACAGCTATGGTCATTGTAAACCCGAGTTCTGGTTCCGAAGAAAGTGAGAATTATCGTAATAAAGTGCTAGATAAATTACAGAATAAGGGGTATAGAGTGACTAGTAGAATCACACAAAAAGTAAGGGATGCGGTTCATTTTGCGCAGGAAGCTTGTGAGAGTAACTTGGATCTTATCGTAATCATGGGAGGAGATGGTACAATAAATGAAGTGATCAACGGAATTGCTCCAACTAATCATTATCCGACATTACTCATTATTCCATTTGGTACAGTGAATAATTTTGCAAAAGCATTAGAACTTCCTCTAAACCCAGATGAAGCTATTGAAATAATAGAAAAAGGTCAATTCCAAAATGTCGATATTGGCAAAGTTAATGATCAGTATTTTATGAACTTAATCAACTTAGGTGTGATAGCAGAAGCAACCTATTCTGTAACTGCTGAGCAAAAATCGAAATATGGATCTTTTGCCTATTTTATCGAAGGTGTAAAGAAGTTTTCCGAAAAAGACGTATTTCGAGTACAAATAGAAACAGATATAGACACCTTGGACACTGATGCGATGTTTGTATTAGTGGCGGTGACAGACACCTTCGCTGGCTGGAAAAATATGATCAAGGAAGCGGAAATAGACGATGGATATTTGCATCTATTCATTTTTAAAGAATTAACAAGTATAAAAAGCATAGCAATGATTGCAAAATTAATGAGTGGTTCGTTAAAGGAACAAAACAATGTCATTTATAGGAAAGCTAAGGAAGCAATCATCCAGACTAATACAACGAAAGTGATAAATGTTGATGGCGATGAAGGGGAAGAAACTCCATTAAAAATAAGAATTCTTCCAAGCCGTTTACGGGTAATGGTATAACCATTACCCCTTTTTATACGTTAGGAAAATATAAAATTTTTGTAGGAAGGAATGCGATGAAGCAAAAATTTTGAAGTCCAAAGTATAAGAAAAGCTAACGCATCCGCTAAAGGACGAGCGAATGCGAGTTTTTCTTATGTAGTAGTGCAAAAAAGTGATAATTTTACTCAAAAGTGCTAATTTATTAGATCCTTATATAATAACTAGTTGTGATTGTATACAAAAATTTATTATTGCAGGAAAAATTCCAACATAATATATTATCCATATAGTTTGGAGGTGAAAGCAAGTCTTCATTCCACCCTTTTCCTCACACTATTTGTAAGTGCTTACATTTGTGATAGAATTATTCAAGTGAGGTGAAGAATATGAGAGATAAAAAAATTTTCTCCAATATGAAAAAATGGTTTTCCTATCGTTGGCAGAGCAATTATTTTCGGAAAAGCTTTCTATTAATTTTATTTATTACTTCTATTCCAGGAATTATTTCAGGTATTGCTATTTATACATTCGGATTAAGCTCTACCGAAAAAGAGTTGCGTAAAGTACATGTAGAGGAGATTGATGATCGTGCTCAAAATATTGATACACAATTTAGTTACTTGGAAGAGTCCTTAACCTATTGGGCATTTGATCCAAGTTTTAATTATCAACTAATTACCACTGATTTTGTTTATGAGTTCCAAAAAACAAGAGAAATTATGCAGAAGTTAATGATCCTTGAAGGAAGCCAGCCACTTATTGGTGAGGTGGAATTATTTGTGGAAACAAAGGAAGGCCCTGTTTTATTCACACCTTACATAGAATACATAAAGGATGAAAAGGAACAAGAGGGCTATCATTCCTTATTAAAAACATCAAAAAATATAACTTGGGATCATACGGAAGACTTTTTTCAACATACAGGATATCGAAATAACTTAATATTAACCCACCAAATACCAGGGGTGATTAATAATCCTTTTGGTGCCATCGTTGTTACAATAGATGATAAAAGTCTTGTTCGTACACTAGAGACACTAACCCCATACAGCAACGGAGTAACAATGTTAATCAATGAAGAGAATGAATTACTTCTATCGACAGAAGGATCCTCAGATAAGGAATTCACAAAAGAATTAATTAATGTATTTACGAATAATAATAAGATGGATCGATCATTTCAAATGGATTGGAAGGATAAAACCTATTCTGTTTCGTATGGCACCTTTGATCGAATTGGATCGAAATGGACTTACATATCAGCTGCACCTATTTCAGCAATTACAACACCTATTATCACGATTTCAAAGGTCATACTTGTCGCAAGTTTAATTGTGCTCGGATTAGCCTTTTTCTTAACCTGGTTTGCCTCAAACCGTTTGTATCAGCCTGTGAAGAATTTAGCCAGTAGTTTTACAGCAACAAGTAACTTAACCTCTAATGGAAGGAAGGATGAATTTAAGCAGATTCGAGACAGATTAGATTCTTTAACATTTGAAAGTGAACAATTGGAAAAGCGTATAAATCACCAAATACCGCAGTTAAGGCAAAATTTTCTTATTCAGCTTACTAAAGGGTATTTATATGATTTTGATGAGGATGCCTTAAGAAGAAGAATGGAAAATTATCGCTGGAAGGTCCATCATCATTCCTTTGTTTTATTAGATATCCAGCTAACAAGAGGAAATGAACATCTCCAACGAACATATGAGGATGATAGCTTGATTGCTTTTGCGATGGCAAATATTGCGGATGATATGACAGCAAAATATCTCGATCAGTACACGGTTTTAAATCAATATGATTTGACGGCAAGCCTTTTTTTGATCATTCCAGATGACATGTCGAATTGGTCAGATCAATTGAATCAATTAGCAGAGGATATTATGACAGCAATTAATCGTATTCTATCAAGCTATGTGACAATAACGATCAGTTCTGAAACAACAAGAATCAAAGATATTCCTTTTCTTTTCGAGGAAATAGGGAGGGCGAGGAGGTTTAGAGACTTCAATAACCAGAATCAGATTCTTATGTTAAATGAAGTGGAGAAAGAAGTGAAGGGACAAAAATTATTTTATCCATTTGAAACAGAAAAAGAGATCATTCAAAGCATTAGAAGAGGTAAAATTAATGAATCAGAAGAGTTGATTCGTCAATTTTTTGATGAACTTTTACACAATAGTACAAAAGAGGTAAGTGTTCATGCAGGTATTATGCAGCTTTATAGTACGATTCAACACGAAATTTTACTATCAGGAGTAGATCCTGTCGTTTTATATAAAGGACGAAATATGTATGAGGAGCTATCACAGCTTCGGGAAATGGAATGGGTAGTGAAATGGTTAATTGTACAAGTGATTGAACCATATATAACCTTTTTAGAGAATAACATGAATATGGAAATGAAAGTGATAGTAGAAAAAGTAGTTTCTTACCTTGAGGAACATTATATGGAGGATATCTCACTGGAGAGTTGTGCTGAATATGTTGATATCACGCCTTATGCCTTAAGTAAAGCATTTAAAAAGATTCATGGCGTCAATTTTATAGATTATCTTACTACGATCAGAATGGATAAAGCAAAAGAGTTATTATTGTACACGAACATGAAAATTAATGAAATATCAGAAAGTGTAGGGTATAGACATAGTTACTTTAATCGAATATTTAAAAAACATGTAGGCTTGCCACCTAGTCAATACCGAAAAACAAGAGCAAGTAGTTCTTAGGAGGAAATTAAATATGGGTTTTTCTTATCAACAATTTTTGAAGCCTGATACAGAATTTTCAGCCATGCCGTTTTGGTTTTGGAATGACCAGCTTGATAAAAGTAAATTGCGGTCACAATTAATCGATTTCCAGTCTAAAGGTGTAGAAGGTTTTGTGCTACACCCACGTAAAGGAATTCCTAATAATACCCCCTATTTATCCGATGAATTTATGGATTATGTAAAATTTGCTGTAGAGGAAGCAGACAAACGAGGCATGCATGTTATCTTATATGATGAAGCCATGTATCCTTCAGGAGCAGCCAATGGAAAAGTAGTCGAGAAGAATCCTCAATATGGAAGTAGAGGATTATATGCGTTGGAGACAGACATATTTGATAGCACAGTGGAAATACCATTAAAACCGGAGGATCGAATTGTAGCAGTGTACCTGGCGTGTAAAGATTCTGATCAAGACTATAATCCAGAGAAAATTAGCTGTATTTTTCCACTTAATGCTCAGATCATTCAATTACGAGAGAATATTGCTACTATTCCAAATGAAGTGATGGATCAATTCTTTCAAACTAACCAACGCAATAAGGAAGATTACCGCTGCATAGCCTTAATAGAAAGCTATACATTCGGAACGATTCGAGGAATACATGCCAATCAAGATGATGGGGAAGTTAATGCGCCTCGATCTGCTGACCTATTAAACCCCGAAGCTGTAGAGAGTTTTATGGAGATTACTCATGAGCGATATCGGCAAGTGGTAGGAGAATATTTCGGAGGGACAATTTTTGCTATGTTTACTGACGAACCCGACATAACTGGAAGAAACGCTCAGTCAGGAGGTATTGCTTGGACGAACAATTTTGAAAGGTATGTTTATCAAGAGGGAGTACATGTGGAGGATCTTCTTGGATTATTTTTTTCTGTCGGTGAAAAAACAGATGATGTTCGTCAAAAATATGAAAAAGCCGTAAATAAACGATTAATGGAGACGTATTACATACCTATTGCCAATTGGTGTCAACAAAATAACCTTCATCTTACTGGTCATCCTGCCAAAAGCGATGATATAGAGCTTCTTGAGCCTTTTACTATTCCAGGCCAGGATGTTGTGTGGAGATGGGTAGCACCTGAAGACGAAAAAGGATTGATAGGAGAACATTCTACAGCCGGAAAATGTGGGGCAGATCTTGCTAGACATTTTGATCGTCGTCGAAATTTAAATGAGTATCTAGGAGTATGTGGTGTTGATAATTCCTGGAATTTATCTGCGGCTGATATGAAATGGTATACAGATTGGCTTGCGGTTAGAGGTGTTAACTTATTTTGTCCACATGCCTTCTATTACTCTATAAAGGGTAGAGAAAGAAGTCATGAGCGTCCACCAGATGTAGGACCAAATAATGCATGGTGGCCATATTACCATTTTTTTAGTACTTATATAAAACGTGTAAGCTGGTTAATGACAGATAGTGTCAATCAAGCGGAAATTGCGATATTAGCATCGAATAACCATTTACCATGGAAAATGGCCAAATATTTTTTTCAACACCAAATAGAGTTTAATTATTTGCATGAATCTTTATTTACTAAAGAAAAGATCATGATTTCGGGTGATCGTTTGAACATTGGTAATTATTCTTATCAAGCTGTCGTTATAGATGAACAAAAATGGCTAGAAGTGGATCAGGCAGTGAAGCAAACCTTAACCAAATTCACCCAAAATGGTGGAAAGGTATATTGGGTGACTACTAAAAGTAAAGCAGAGAGCATGCCTGATATTATCACTGTTTCACCTGATGATCTAGCATCAATCCATCATTATTTCTCCCATTATCGATATGCAAAGCTTTCTAATGAATGTCCGAATATTCGGATAACGAAAGGGAATAAATCAGGCCAATTATTTTACTTTATGACAAACGAAGGCGAGGAGCTTTATAAAGGAACGATTAAATTTTCGAATGATTTCCCAGTTGAAGAGTGGAATCCGTGGACTGGTTCACGACAGAAATTGGCAACAACTAATGGAGAATATCAGCTAGAGCTTCCGTATCGAGAGTCAGTGATCTGGATAGTAGATTCTAGTCAAGGAGAGAGAGAAAGGAAGAAGGAAGCACGACCAGCAAAATGGATCGAGATAAATCCAAGATTACAACCAGAATCCAATAAATTAGAATACTGGGATAAGCAAACACTTTCTGACTGGAGTAAAACGGATGGTTTACAATACTTTTCAGGAACGATGACATATCCGTTTGTTTTCGACTATCAGGGAGATAAGGTAGATGAAGTGACTATTGATTTGGGGGAAGTTTATGAAATAGCAGAGGTTTCCCTTAATCATAGTGAACCTGTAGTGAAAATGTGGCCTCCTTATAAGGTTAATGTTCCCGGGGAAAGTCTAGTAAACGGGGAAAATTCCCTTAACATACGAATTACCAATAATAGTGCAGTGAAAATGGATAAACAGCACTTGCCATCAGGCTTAATCGGGCCAGTTAAAGTGCTTGGGAAAATATATGACGAGTAAAGGGTGTAAAAGATGAACAGGGTATTTTTGGCGAGTGATTCAACCTGTCAGAGTTATGACAGAAAAGAGGCCCCACAGGCTGGATGGGGGCAGTTTTTACAACAATTTTTGAAAGATTGTACCGTTATCAATCACGCAATCGGAGGTAGGAGCTCTAAAACCTTCATTCAGGAAGGTAGATTAGAAGTTATTGCAAATGAATTGAAAGAAGGTGACTATCTACTAATACAAATGGGCCATAATGATTCGACAAAGGAAAAGCCAGAGCGTTATACAGAAGCGTATAAGGATTATAAGAAATTTTTACAGCAATATATTCATACAGCAAGAAAACATCACGCAATACCAATATTGTTGACACCAGTTTCTCGCCTACACTACGTAAACGGAGAGTTTTTAGTAGATTTTGGGGATTATTGTAATGCGATGAAGGAAGTAGGTGAAGAGGAAAAATGTCATGTGATCGATTTAATGAAGCTTTCCGTTCAACATCTGACTAAAGTGGGGATACAAGAAGCAACCACGTATTATATGGTGGACATAAATGGAACCGATCACACGCATTTTACTGAAAAAGGTGCAAAACAAATGGCAAAGATCCTCTCAAGCTCCTTACAATTAATCATAGAAGCATAACCATATCAACTGATGAAGCCTCTCCCCGTACTTATTCAGTATGGGGAGTTTCTTATTAAATGAAACGTCTAAGAAAATAGTTTATAAACTGAATGGGAAGGATGAATAAAAAATGAAACTAGACCTTAAATGGTTAACAAAAAAACCGAATATACCAACAAATATTACATGGGGGGTCCCGTGGCCAAAAGGTAAAATAAATAGAGATCAAGCTATAACCTTGCTCAATGAGCATGAAGAAATGCTACCACACCAAACCTGGCCTCTCGCCTACTGGCCTGATGGAAGTGTGAAATGGACGGCACACTCCGCGAACTTAAGTCAGGAACAAAGCCTGTCCCTTTCTACGGATAAGGTACCTTTTGAAAGCAAAGGTCTTGTAGTGGAGGAAAAAAAGGATAAAATGATTATCCGTAATGGAACCATGGTATGTACCGTTTATGCAAAAGGTGCTAAGATGCTTGAGTTAGAAAAGGATAGTCAATCATATCAAGGTTTTTTAGAAACATTGGTAGAAGAGCGAGAGGAACAAGGAGATCATTTAGTTATCTCACACACGATGGCTATCGGACATATTGAGCAAATCGAGCTAGAAAATAAAGGAGAGATTCGCACTGTTATAAAGGTGAAAGGAGCTCATTACACAAAAGCTGGCGAGCGTTTTCTACCTTTTATTGTCAGACTATCTATCTATCGTGATTTATCTGATCTCAAAATAGTGCATACGATCATTCATGATAGTGATCCAGATCGTTATTATATAAAAGGAATTGGATTAAAGATAACAACTAGTTTCACAGGGGAAGCATGGAAAAGGCATGTGCAAATGGCGGGGGATGAAGGAGTATATAGCGAACCAGGACAATTATTATTAACTAGAAAATACCGTAATGCAGATGGACTATTTAAAAAACAGATTGAGAATGAACAAGTGAATTTAGACGATACACCTGACTTAAAAAAATTGGTGAAAAGAAATGCTACATGGAATGATTTCAAGCTAATACAAGATAGTGCTGTTCACTATAAAGTTATGAAACGTAGAGAAAAAGAAAATGCATGGATTGATGTGTTACATGGTGGTCGTTCGCAAGGCCTGTTATATGCAGGTGGCGATAGTGGGGGTATTGCGATCGGTCAGAAAAAATTTTGGCAAAAGTTCCCGAGTTCCCTTGAAGTAAAAGGTCTAACGAAGGACACATCATCCATTATCTGTTGGTTATGGTCGCCAGATAGTGAGGCAATGGATCTTCGTCATTATAGTAACGAAACCCATGTGGAGAGTGCCTATGAAGGCTTTGAAGAAATGAGAGCATCGCCTATTGGAATTGCGAATACGAATGAGCTGTTTTTGTCACTTTACTCATCTACCCCATCTACTCATCAATTATTTGAAAAAGCCTTGGCTTGGCAGAATACAAATTTATTAGTATGTGATCCAGCCTATTATTATCAAACGAAGGCGACTGGAGTTTGGAGCTTGCCAGATAAGTCAAATGAATTCTCAAGTTTTCTGGAGAGGGAGCTTGAAAAAGCATTGCGTTTTTATCGAAAGGAAATCGATCAACGAAGCTGGTATGGCTTTTGGAATTATGGCGATGTGATGCATACATATGATCCAGTGCGTCATCAATGGCGCTATGATTTAGGTGGCTTTGCATGGCAAAACACGGAACTAGCCCCTAACATTTGGTTATGGTATGCCTTTCTCCGCTCAGGTGATCCAGCTGTTTTTGAAATGGCAGAGGCAATGACTAGACATACAAGTGAGGTGGATTGTTATCATTTAGGGGAATACAAAGGATTAGGCTCTCGACATAATGTTGTTCATTGGGGATGTGGTTGTAAGGAAGCCCGGATTAGTATGGCAAATTTATATAAAACTTATTATTACTTAACAGCTGATGAACGGACAGGTGAAATTTTAAAAGATTTCAAGGATGCCGATGAAGCTACCGTAAAGCTGGATCCGATGCGTGAATTCTATCCGAAGGATGAACACCCAACACATACTCGGGTAGGTCCTGACTGGGCAGCATTTTGTTCTAACTGGTTATGTGAATGGGAACGCAGCGAGGATAAGAGCTACTTCCAAAAAATCATTACAGGCATAGAGGATATAAAGAGTACACCATTTCGATTGTTGTCTGGCCCAACATACGGTTATAACCCAGAAACATCCCATCTTTTTCATATAGGTGATGGCAACAAAGGTGGTTTCCATATGATCATTGCCTTTGGTGCCCCCCAAGTGTGGATGGAGCTTGCAGAATTGTTAGATGATGAAGTATGGAAAGAGATGCTCGCAGAGTTTGGGGAATTTTATGCACTCTCTGACCAAGAAAAACAAGACAGAACTAGTGGCATTCTTCATAATAAGATGTTTAATTGGCCAATGTTTTCCGCAGCAATGATCGCATATGCAGCGAGAAGAAAAAAGAATCATGAATTAGCACAAACAGCATGGAGATTATTGTTAGATCCTAAACAAAATCACACGCCATTACCAATAGTAGAGCATAAAGTAACGAGCTGGAAAACCTTGAATGAAATTCCTTGGGTGACAACGAATACTATTTCGCAATGGTCGATAAATGTGATAGTATGCCTTGAATTATTGAAGGATTATCCACCAAAAAGTTCCTTGCAAAAAAGTATTAAATCAGAAATAAAATGATAATTTTCTGGTGAAAAGTATTGATAGCCATGAGATAAAAGCAATGAGATTAAAATGGACAAAAATTGAATATTGTAGGAAAAATGTAAGCGTTTTATATTTGGTTTAACGACAAGGAAGTTTGCACCTGGACAACTAAATAAAAGGAGGGGTACCTATTTTAAGTGGAGTGAAAAAGGTGCATATCCATGTCAGTTATGTGAGTAAATTGAAGGAGGGTCAAGATGAAAACAAAAAATTACCGTTATTTATGCATGGCTTTATTTGTATTTATGATGATAATCATTACTGGATGTAGTAATAGTGAATCATCTGGTCAAAAGAAGGAAGGCGAATCAGGTGGGGATGATGCAGGGGATAGAATGCATTTGCGAGTGTTTGTTCCAACCTTCTCTACCGAACCCCCAACAGATGATAGTCCGGTGTTAAAAGAGATTGAAGACTATACAAATAAGGAAATTACGATGGAATGGGTACCGAATAGTAATTTAGAAGATAAGTTTAACATTACTTTATCATCTGGTGACCTGCCACATGTCATGTATGTTCCGAATAAATCTCCGAGCTTTATTAGTGCAGTAGAGGATGGGGCGTTTTGGGAGTTAGGTCCATATTTAAAGGATTATCCTAATCTAAGTCAAACTAATGAAATTGTCTTAAATAATAGTTCGATTAATGGAAAAATCTATGGGATTTACCGTTCACGTGATTTAGGTCGAAATGGAGTTATTATCCGAAAAGACTGGTTACAAAACCTAGGGTTAGAAGAACCTAAAACGATTGACGAATTTTATAACATGTTAAAAGCCTTCTCTGAAGAGGATCCTGATGGAAATGGAGAAGATGATACTTATGGTATGGTCGTCTCTAAATATGAAGGTCCTTGGGATGTGATGCAAACATGGTTCGGTGTACCGAACAAATGGGGCGAGGATGAGAATGGTGAGCTATATCCATTCTTTATGGATGACAATTATATAGAAGCATTAAACTTCTTTAAGAAGCTTTACGATGAAGGTCTCGTAAATGAAGACTTTGCTGTAATGGACCCTGCTCAATGGTCAGAGCCAGTTATTGGAGGAGAAGCTGGTGTGCAAGTAAATGTATTGGATGAAGGCCACCGTATTCAAGAAAAAATTATTGAAGCAGAGCCTAACAATACAGATCCAATTACAGTCATTAAAGCGGTAGAAGGTCCAACTGGACTGCATAATTTACCAACTTCTGGTTACTCAGGCATGCTCTCAGTTTCCAAAACATCGGTTAAATCAGAAGAAGAATTAAAGCAGGTTCTCGACTTTCTTGACAAAATGAATGATGAAGAAGCACAAATTCTTGCTGAAAATGGTATTGAGGGTCGCCATTATGAAATAGTAGATGGAGTATACCAATCAAACATCAACGAGGATGCTGCACTTAAAGCAGAAGTTGATGGGTTTAATCAAATGTTGATGTACCTCCCAGAGCCTAAATCATTAACAGCTGAGTCCACACCATTACGTGAATTAGAAACGCAATTGAAGCTAGAAAATGAAGATATTGTGGTCGGTAACCCTGCAGAGGCGTATATTTCCGAAGTATATTCTAAAAAAGGACAACAGCTTGACAATATTATTTTAGATGCACGTATTAAATATATTGTTGGCCAAATTGATGAATCTGGTTTGGAGGAAGCTGTTGAGCTTTGGAAACAATCTGGTGGTACCGATTATATTGACGAAATCAATCAATTACATCAAGAAGCTCAAAAGTGATCGATAAATTGCGCAGGATCTCTTAAGGCAAAAGAGTGAGTGTAATGACTTTGAATTACTGACAATGTCTAGAATTCCTACACATGACAAAGTGACTAGGGCATAACTAAATAGGGAATCCGAATAATTTCCTGATTGAGAACTGTTCGGATTTCCCTTATTTAGTCCCTTCAACTAGAGATTAATTTTAGTTGCATTGAAGCAGGTGGATCGAATTTGTCTACAACAATAATGTTAAGAGGGGGATTAGATGGAAAATGTCCAACAAAGTAAGTTAAATACTTTAGATACTAAAAAGAAAAAAAGTAAATGGAATCAAATATTAAAAGAGAAATGGCTTTATTTTATGATTTTGCCTGGATTAGCTTATTTTATCATTTTTAAATATATACCGATGTGGGGAATTGTGATTGCATTCCAGGACTACTCTCCATTTTTGGGTGTGCTTGGCAGTGAGTGGGTAGGACTAGAGCATTTTAAGTATTTTTTTACCAATCCTGATTTTTTACGTCTATTAAGAAATACATTTATTTTGGCGTTGTATGATTTAATATTCTTCTTTCCAGCACCAATTATTTTAGCATTGATGTTGAATGAAATACGTCTAAGTTTTTATAAACGAACGCTTCAAACATTAGTTTATGTACCTCACTTTATGTCATGGGTAATTATTGCAAGTATCAGTTATGTATTTTTAACAACAAGTGGTGGGGTAGTGAATGAGTTATTAGCCAAATTCGTCGGTGAAGAAGTCAATTTCTTATCAAGTCCTGATTGGTTTAGACCAATGATTATTGGACAAATTATATGGAAGGAAACTGGTTGGGGAACTGTCATTTTTCTTGCGGCATTAGCAAGTGTAGATCAGGAGCAATATGAGGCTGCAATTGTGGATGGTGCAGGTCGTTTTAGAAGACTTTGGCATGTTACGTTACCAGCATTGCGGAGTACCATCGTAATTCTATTAATCCTAAGATTAGGAAACTTTTTAGATACAGGTTTCCAACAGATCTACTTAATGTCGAATTCGCTAAATCGAAGTGTAGCGGATGTGTTTGACACATATGTTTACTTTGTCGGTATTACCGAAGGTGCATTTAGTTATAGTACCGCAGTTGGGCTGTTTAAATCAGTAGTTGGTATTGTACTAATTGTTGGGGCTGATCGATTAGCGAAAAAACTTGGACAGAATGGTTTATTTTAACGAGAACCAGGAGAGGAGTATTAAAAATGCACCGCATGCATAATACAGGCCCAGGTAGGGTGTTTGATATTTTTAACCATATTTTTTTAGCACTTGTTGCGATCATCACAGTGATCCCATTTCTATATGTCGTAGCTGGCTCCTTTGCCTCAGAGACGGAATTGGCAACAAGATCTTTTTTTCTGATACCAAATGATTTTACCACAAATGCCTATAATTATATTTTCTCGACTAATGCTGTTATTAGAAGTTTAGGAGTTTCTATCCTTGTGACAGTAGTGGGGACTGCTGTGAGTATGGTGTTAACATTAACGATGGCATATCCACTTTCTAGATCAACAATGGTTGGCAGAAATCTAATCTTAAATCTTATTCTCTTCTCCATGTTATTTGGTGGAGGAATGATTCCTACTTATTTACTTGTGAAAGGCTTAGGATTATTAGATTCTTATTGGGCGTTGATATTACCATTAGCGATTAATCCATTTAATTTAATTATTGTAAAAACCTTTTTTCAACAATTACCAAAGGAACTAGAGGATGCATCCAAGATCGATGGTTGTACAGAATTTCAAACATTTTGGCGAGTGATGCTACCTTTATCGAAGCCGGTTATTGCTACTTTTACATTGTTTTATGCTGTATTTTATTGGAATGATTTTTTTCAAGCCCTTCTCTATATTACGGATACAACAAAATGGCCAATTCAATTGTTACTGCAACAATTAGTTATGGTAGCCAATTTAGGAGTAGGTGATCTACAAGAGGCACAATTATACGAACCACCAGAAGAATCGGTTAAATTAGCAGTCATTGTTATTGCCACCGTTCCTATTCTATTATTCTATCCATTTTTGCAAAAACACTTTGCAAAAGGAGTCATGTTAGGATCTGTTAAAGGATAAAATTTGCTCATGCATAAGTGTAAATATCCCACCCTTTTTTACAAAAGATAGTTGGCAAGGAGGCGGACCATATGCAAAATATTTCTTTTAAAGCTGGTGAAACCATATACACTAACACATTAGCTGGAGAAAAATCTGTTGAGGATTGGGTAAGAGAAGGTGAGGTATTAACGAAAACCTGGCAAAATAAATTATTGTTAGAAAACAAATTAGATCCAGAGGAATATGGTGATCATGCTCATTGGGTATTATGGTGTCCAGTAGAAATCCCTGATAAAGTAGTCATAAAATGGGAGTTCTATCCAATCAAAGAACCAGGACTATGTATGCTGTTTTTTGCTGCGAGAGGACGAAATGGAGAGGATTTGTTCGACAAGTCATTACCAGAACGTACAGGGTACTATCCTCAATATCATTCAGGAGCTATTAATGCATTGCATCTGTCCTATTTCCGTCATAAGCATCCAGATGAACGAGCTTTTAGAACGTGTAATTTGCGTAAAAGTAATGGATTTCATTTAGTTACCCAAGCAGCAGATCCATTGCCACCGGTCGAGGATGCCGTTTCACCATATCTCATGCAATTAGTCAAATATGAGCAATATGTTCAATTTTCTATTAATAACATGGTTATTTTGGAATGGAAAGATGATGGGAGTAGCTTTGGGCCGATTTTACATGGTGGAAGAATCGGCTTTAGACAAATGGCACCAATGGTTGCAGCTTATGCGAATTTGTCAGTTAGTCATGCGATGATAAACTAGTGAATAAAGTGTGGTGAAATAGGATGCAGAATGAAGGTTTAATTGGTAAATTTTATATGTTCGGAGAAACTGTTTTTCTGTTACTCTATGTCAATTTTCTTTGGATTTGTTTTACACTTGTGGGTTTCATCGTGTTCGGTATTGGACCAAGTACTGTTGCCATGTTTACGGTATTCAGGAAATGGTCGATGGGTGAGGATGGAATTCGGGTATTTAAGCTCTTTTATAAAACATACAAAAAAGAGTTTCTTCGAGCTAATGCAATTGGCATTCTTTTACTTGTATTCGGCTATATGCTTTATGTTAACTTGAATTTCTTACAGCTTGATCGAGAATGGTTACAACAGTTGATGAAAACATTATTTATTGTTGTGACAATTGTTTATGGGATAATGCTACTTTATATTTTTCCGTTGTATGTTCATTATGAGAATAAGTTATATTTATATTTCAAAAACGCTATTCTGATTGCGCTCTATTCACCAGTTAGAACAATCTATTTAATTGCTGCTTGTTTAACATTATATTATCTATATTTTGTACTTCCTGTATTTATTTTTTTCTTCGGAGCTAGCTTATCTAGCTTGGTCATTATGTGGATCGCTTATCGAACTTTTATTCGCTTAGAATTAAGACAAGAGCAAATGCAGGAAAGTAATGCATAATAATAGGGATAGGGAGGGGAATGCCATATGACGGTTGATAAAAAATTGTCTATGCCTTATTTACTTGGAAGAGTGGATATTTCTTCAGCAGGGAAAAATTGCAAAATGTTTCTAGGTGATTTAACAGGTGACGGTAGATTAGACATTTTGATGGTACAGCCAAATGGTGGTATTGACGATAGATATGAACCGCATCAAGTAGAATCAATGACGGCCTTTGATTTGGAAGGTAATGAATTATGGCAGGTTGGAGCACCAACAGACCAACCTGGAGGCCCTGGTAGTGACTATCCGATTCAAATTTATGATATAGATGGTGATGGAAATAACGAGGTTCTTTTTATAATGAAAAAGAGCTTTTTCATTATCGATGGCAAAACAGGTGAGGTAAAGAAGAAGCTTCCTTTACCAAGTGAGGATGCGCATGATTGCATCATTATTGCCAATATTTCAGGAAATGCCTTTCCTAATGATATTATTCTAAAGAACAGGTATGAGCAGATGTGGGCGTTAAGTAGTAATTGGGAGCTTCTCTGGACACACGAAGGGAATATCGGGCACTTTCCATGGGCATTTGATTTTAATAGAGATGGAAAAGATGAAATAATGGCAGGCTATGATTTTTTGAATGCAGCTGGTAAGATAGTCTGGTCCTGTCAGGAGCTTGAGGATCACGCCGACTGTATATGGGTAGGCAAGGTGCAACCAGACGCTGATCATTATCAGTTAGTGATTGGAGGTAGTGTAACCGTTTTATATGATTGCTTAGGAAATGAATTATGGAGATATAATGGATCAATAGAATCACAGCATGTATGTTTAGGTAAGTTTCGTCACGATTATCCTGGCTTACAGGTTGCTGGACTGGATCGAATCGTTCGAGGTTCCAATTATTCAGATGGGAAGGATGGTATTTTTTTATTAGATGCTAATGGGAAAGAGATTTGGAAGGAAAATAGAGATACTGGAGGCTGGTTAACGATTATAGAAACAATCGAAAATTGGGATGACGTTGGTCTCGATTATATTCTAGCTTATCGACGTGGTGGCAATGTTCTTCCAACCATATATGATGGTTACCAAAATGTAATTACTACCTTTCCAATCGATGGTTATCTCGTATATGGTGATTTAATTGGTAGTAATCGCAACCAGGTTATTGTTTATGATCAGCAGGCTGCCTATATATATGGTAGTAGTAAACTAGACCTAAGAAAGAAAAATGGAAAAACACAAACACAGAGTAAAAGATTATATTCCCAAACATTATATCCTGGTGGGGAGTATATATGAGAAAAGTAGTTAGTGAATTAAAAAATAAGAACACATTTACTTTTGGAAAAGTAATATGTGTTCTTTGTATATTTCTCGTTAATAGGATTAGAGCCTTCCCTTGATCCCCGTCAAGTTATATTTGAAATTTTTTCATCATCTCTTGTAATTCTTCTGATAATATTTTTAACTCATCTGATGTTGTTACTAATGATTCGCTTACTTTTAATTGTTCCTCAGTAGTTGCGGACACTTCCTCACTTATTGCAGAGGATTGTTCTGCTGTTGCACTTACTTGATGAATCGTAGAAGTTAGCACCTCTTGAGAATCACGTAATTGCTGAATAGATTCGGTAATTTGTTGGATCTTACCTGTAAAGGCAGCCATATTACTACCAACACCATTTAAGATGGTTTGCGTCTCTTCTGCTTGGGAAACCTGTTCCTTGAATCTAGGGTTTGCTTCCTGTAAAACACCTAAAGTATCATTTACTTCATGGACAATACTAGAAGTAATTTCATCTACCTTGTCAATGGATTGCTTAGATTGTTCAGATAGCTTTCGAATTTCGTCTGCGACTACAGCAAATCCTTTACCAGCTTCACCAGCTCTTGCTGCTTCAATCGCAGCGTTTAATGAGAGTAGATTCGTCTGAGAGACAATATTCGTTAACATAAGCATGACATCATTAATTTGCTCTGTGCTTGCCTTTAAAGCGTCAACTTTTTCCACAAGTGCTGTGGTCATTTCCTCGCTGTCTCTTGTTTTTTGAACTAACTCATTCATTTTTTCTAACCCTTCATGGCTTCTTTCTAATACATCAATCGCGTAATTCTCCATTTCTACATTATTTCCATATACATTTTCTACTTCATCATGGATTGTTGCAGCAAGTGTGTTTCCCTTTTCCGCTTCATCCGTTAATCCTGTTGCACCACTAGCGATTTCCTCAGAAGCAGCAGCTACTTCCTTAGCTGATTGTGACTGTGTTTGAGAAATATCGTGAAGGCTGATAGCAGCTGCTAAAACCTTACTTGTTGATAGCTTTGTCTGGTCCATCATTTCAGCAATATTTTGAAGCATATCATTAAAGCTCCTTGATAAAACGCCGATCTCATCATTTCGTTCTGTATCTATAGACTTAACACGTAGATCACCATTTTGTGCTTCGGCCATTAGATTGGATATGCTAGCTAGCGGTGTAGCAACCTTTTTCACCATTCGTGAAGCAATAAATATAGACATGAGTAAGGAAAGAACAATGATGGCAAGGGTTACATAAAAGATAACTCTTGTATCTTTCGTCAAATCAGCTTCCGAAACAGATCCAACTAGATGCCAATCGGTGATCCCAGAAGAATCTTGAAAAATTAATTCGCCATCCTTTTCACTCACATGCTTATCAGAGTCCAACTGAATCGGATAAGGGTATTCTTTTGTAATTTCATCCCCATCATAAGAGAAAACGATCTCATTGTTTTGATCAACGAGATAAACTAATCCATCTTCCCCGACGGTTACATCCTGAAGTGCTTCCTCAAAGACGACTGTGTCTAATTCGACAAAAAGTATGTAATTTTGGCCACCAATCTGTAAACTTTGTCCGAATGTTACCGTCGGTTTATCATTAGTTCCCGTAATTCCATTTTCGGTACCACCAATCCATGCTACTGCCTCATCTGCTTCCAATGCTTTTTGATACCAGCTACTATCTTTTAAGGTTTCTTCATCCAATGTCTGTGTAGAAGAAATGACTCGTTCCTTCTCGGTATGCACAAGGTACAAGCTAACATTTCCATCCACCATTGTAACTTGTGTTAATGCATCATCAATCGTACTTCTTAATGAAAAATAATCAAAGCTGTTTGGATCTTCAAATTTATCTAATTGGGAAAGTGTATTGCTAAAATTAGGTGCCATTAAGATTTCTGTCACTCGATCCCGATAACTTTCCATCATAAAATCTATTTTATCTCCTGCTTGTACCATTGTTTGCTCTGTGGCATCGGTTACTTTTTCCTTAATGATATTGTTTGATATGATGTAAGAAGAAATTCCAACGATTAGGACACTTATTAAAACGGTTGCTAAAATTCTATACAAGATGACCGAACCGATTGAATTCTTTTTGGGAACACTCGAATGGCTAACTTCCTTAATTCCATTTCGGTCTTTTTTTATTTTCAGTTTTAGATTATTCCATTGATCTTTCACCTTAACTTTCTTAAATTTAGACATGATTCTATCATAATTTTTCCGCAGTTTCTTTCTCAATTATAGAACCCCCATTTTATATTTATTTTTGAAAAGGCTTACGATATTAATGATACAATAGTAGGATGGAAATGATAAAATAATAGGAAAATAAAATTACCTAATAGTACAAAATGATTATAACACAAGTAGGAGAAAATGACGATAAAAAATAATAAAATTTGACAGGAATGATTGGATTGATTGATTTTATATAATAAAAAATAGTGCCTATATAACTATAGACACTATCATTAAATCATCAGGATGATTTTCTTACTCTTCTACTAAAATTTACATTGGTCGCCTTCACAAAAGCTTCTTTTTTTATTAGGGGTTAAATCTTTCTGGTTAGAGTTTTCTTCTTCTGTGATCCGCTCTAATGCTTGCATAAATGTTTCGACTGGCTGTGCACCTGATATAGCATATTTTTGATTAAAGACAAAAAACGGAACTCCGGTAATACCTAAATTCTTTGCCTCTTCAATATCTTCTAAAACGTCCTGCTCAAACTGAGAAGACTCGATAATTTGCTTCACCTTTTCAAGATCTAGAGAAAGTTCCTTGCAAACCTGAAGAAGTATTTCCGGATCACTTAAATTAGAAGAATGTGTAAAATAGTGTTGAAACATATTGTTTACAAATTGCTCCTCTTTCCCTTCTGCGTGGGCAAATTTAGTAACACGGTGTGCAGTAAAAGTATTTGTAGCCTGTAATGTATCCATATGAAAGTGTAATCCTACACCTTTTGCTTGATCAACAAGTTGTTGATTCATTTGTTTTGCTCTTTCCACTGTCATGTTATATTTTTTTGCTAATATTTCGTGAATCGATTTATCCGTTGTTTTGGGAGCTTCAGGATCTAATTGAAAACTTTTATATTTGATCAAAATATCTAATTTTTTTGGATATCTTTCCACCGCTTTTTCTAATCTCATTTTCCCAATATAACAAAATGGGCAACTAAAATCAGACCAAATCTCAATTTCCATGGTTACACCTCGCTTTACAATCCTCTATATTTTCACATAAAAAAAAGCTACCTTAAAGTAATTTGCTTAAACAACGATACCTTTATTCTATAAATTTGGATTATATAGATGAGGAAGAAACAGGATGAATGCCATTTCACTTAAATGGTATTCATCATAAGATACTATATGCTCCTACAATCTTCTGTTATTCGTTTACTAGCTGCCGTTACAGCGGTAACCCCTTATTAGAGGAGGTGTTCCTATGTTAACAGATTTTAGGGCATTGTTACGGGATGATTTTTATTTTATTGTACCAGCTCTTTGGTTCATCGGCTATGCATGTAAACGAACACCACTAATACCTGATTGGTTGATTATTTGGATTTTATTAGCCTGTGGAATATTTGCAGCATGTCATTTGTTTGGTTGGAATATTCGCTCAATGGTTGATGGCATTATCGCAACAGGTGTTGCCGTATTTAGTCATCAGCTTGTTAAGCAAACAATGTGTCAAGATAAATAATGATAAAGGAGTGATTAGATGGCGGAATTTAAAGGCTTTAGAATTTCAAGTCCATATGGGTCTAGGATTCACCCTATTAGAGGATCAAAGGATTTTCATGGAGGGATCGACTTAGTAAAACAGCATAATGCCCCTATTAAGGCATTTACAGCTGGTACTGTTCTATATGCAGGCATGGGTCAAAGTGGTACAGGCTTAGGTGGCTATGGAAATGTTGTCTTATTGAAGGACACTAACAACCGTGGGCAATTATATGCACACCTAGATCGTGTAACGGTAAGTAAAGGACAGAAAGTTCGTGCGAATCAAATTATTGGATACCAAGGGCAAACTGGTGAAGTGACAGGTTCCCACCTACATTATGAAGTTAGAAAACATGCGGAGGCAGCACCCCCATATGGCTATCGCTCTAATAAACAAACCTCTACCTTGAATCCGGTAGAATATTTGAACCAATTCACTGAAAAGTCAGATTTAATAAAAGAAGGAATGCGTGGTAGTGAGGTAAAGACATTACAATTAAATTTAATAAAGCTTGGCTACTCGCTTTCTAAATATGGAGCAGATGGGGTGTTTGGTGCGGAAACAGAAAGGGCTGTTAGAAATTTTCAAAGTGATCAAAAGATTACAGTAGATGGGATTGTTGGACCTGTTACGAAAAACAGAATAAATCAGGCATTGAAAGCATGGAGTAAATATCCTGGTACCCTAATAAGACTTGGTAGTAAGGGAGATAATGTAAAGAAAATCCAACAAAAAGTTGGAACAAAAGTCGATGGTATTTTCGGGAAGAAGACAGAGCAGGCAGTGAAAAATTTCCAGAAGAAGAATGGGTTGGCGGTTGATGGTATTGTTGGACCAAAAACATGGAATAAATTATTCTAGCAGGTTTAGAACATTTAAGATCCGAACCTTCGTTCATTTGATATGTTAGGTTCGGATTTTACATATTGTTTAGTTGGTATAGCTAATTATAGTTATAACCTTATTATCTGACTTAACTCTAAAAGTGTATTTTAGGTTGTAAAATTTATGAAAAAGCACTTGATCAACCTTCATTCTATGATATGCTAATTGAGAGAATAGGACTATATAATACTAGACTTAGTCATTAAATAAACTAAAAATAGAGGATCAAGGATCGGTACGAAAATAAGACAAAACATTTTGATTCTTTATAAAATAGTATATAATAATTTATAGTTCTTTTTTACTATATTTATTCAGTTATATTCTACTATATTGGAAGATTGCAATATTGTAATAATAAATGAGATATGGGTGAAGAAAAATGATGCTCCAAAAATGGATGAATAAGCGGTTTTTATTATATCTAATCTTCTTAACAATAGCGATCATCTTCCATGTATTTACTATTCCTCTTATATTTGGTGTCAGTATAAGTTTTGCACCTATTTTCTATTTAGCGATCATTCGTTTATTTGGTTTACGCTATGCCTTAGTTGCCACTCTAATCATTAATGGGATTTCATATACCTTCCAATTCAATGAAGCTTTTTACTTTTTAAATGTCATTGAAGTATTAGTTATTGGTAGTTTGTATAAAAAGAAAGGTAAAGACTTGTTTACATGGAGCTTTGTCTACTGTTTTTTATTGATTTTATATTTCATGATCTACCAGTTTTTTATTCCAGTGGACATATCTAGTGAATTTATTAATTTTACTATTTTTCAATTAGTGTTGTCGACACTATTCTCAGCACTAATAGCGGATATTCTATGTGACTACTTACCATATATTCCGAAAATTGGGTCTATTTTTATGGATCGTAATCGTCTTTATTTTGGTCAAATCATCTCACATATTTTAATCTTTTTCGCTGTTTGTCCTATTTTAATTTTCATCTTGTTATATTCTAGATCGCTAGAAGCCGATATGTATGAACAGTGGAAGCAAAGTTTAACCCAGTTAAATTATACACTTAGGCAAGAGGTCGTTGAAATGGATTCAGAGGAAATCCAAAATTTTTCCCTTGATTCGGATTTAGAAAAGGCAAGATTAAAATCATTGTTAGAGCATGAGGTTGGAGACAGTAATGCGAGAATATACCTCATAAATAGTAATACTGAGGTTTGGTTATCGACAGCAGATCAGTTAGATTCTAATGAAGATGGTCAGGTATTTCAAACGGGATTTGTAAAGGAGATACACGAGAATGGGTTTATTTGGTTTTCCGAGAACAACCCGAATTTCTTAGCGTGGTATGAAGGAAAATATATAGGACATACTACGTTTCTTAATAAGGATGTGTATCTTTTAATTCCAGTAGATAAAGCTATCTATAAAGCAGCAAATAAATTGGAAAGATATTTATTAATCGCTATGCTTATCTTATTTTTTGCTTTGGTTTGTGGGATCGTATCTAATCATATTCTATCTCAATCATTAGGATTTATTACGAAGATTACAAGTGATCTTCCAAGGAAGGTTCAGACGAAGCAAGCATTTAATTGGTCAGATACGAATATTTATGAATTTGCTCAATTACGTGAAAATATCGAAAAAGTAGCATTAGAGCTCCAAAAGATGTTTCGAGAAACAAAATTGAAAAATAAATTGTTAATGGAGAAAACGAACCAGTTAACCGAATCAGAAACAAAACTATCCTATTTGGCCCATTATGACTCTTTAACCAATTTGCCAAATCGATATTCTTTTTATAAAGATATGGATGCCTTACTAAAGAATTCAGTAGATCATATTTTCGCTGTCGTTTTTCTTGATTTAGACAAATTTAAACAGGTTAATGATACATTAGGCCATAGTGGTGGGGACGAACTATTAAAACTATTCGCTAAAAGACTATTATTATTTGAAGAAGAACATCGATCGTTTCACGTATATCGTTTAGCAGGCGACGAATTTGTATCGACAATCAAAAAGAGCTTAAAGGAAGAGGTATATGCAGTTTGTGATGAACTAGAAAAAGTAATTCTTCAACCAATAAATATTAAAGGAACGTCTATTACATTATCTGCAAGTGTTGGTGTAAGTTTTTATCCGGTTGATGGTAGAACAATTGATGAATTACTACATAATGCTGACACTTTAATGTACAAAGAAAAAGAGAGAAATCATCAAAGAGAATTATCTATTATCAAGGAGAATCATAATGCAAACATCTAAGAGTTTCGTCTTGTTCTTAATGTTCTTTATACTAGCAGGATGTACGTCTCCTCCAGTACAATCGGTCCACGATTCGACCCTTATTAGGGAGACAGATTCGGAAGAGGAGACTCAAAATGCTAAAACAAATGAACTACTCATTTGGACACCAGATAATATTTTTTCAAATAGCTTAGAAGGATTCCAAGAGAAGTTTCCGGATGCTTTAATCAACATTAAAGAAATAGATCCAAATATCATAGCAGAAAAGTACCGAGATAGCTTGATCAAAGGAAAAACACCAGATATCTATGTTTTTCCAATCGATAAAATAGGAGGCTTTTCTGGGGTTCATGGATTAGAGGATTTAAGTAAACCAATGTATGATGATAGTCTTTTTATGCAAGCCTTACCCAAGGGATTGGTAGAAGAGTTTAGAACGAGTGATTCAAATAAACTGTTTGCTTTACCGCTATTATATTTTCCTTATGTAACCTATTATCGGGCAGATATCCTAAAGAAATATGGTTTTCCAAGTGAACCAGATCGACTGAGTGAATGGATTTCAGATAAGGAGAAATGGATCGAGATGGCGGAAGTCTTAAAGCAGAAGGGACATTATATTACGGAAACAGACCATCAGATCATTGAAACAGCTTTACGAACCTCTAATCTATTTAATGGCACCTATGATTATATTGCAAAGAAAAATGCTTTTGGAAAAGCATTAGAAGGTGCTGTTGAGGTCGAGGAAAATGATTTAGATCCTTCCTTGAATATATGGGAAGAAAGTGGCAAGGCAGCGCTTAAGAACGACGAGCTTGTTATGTTTTATATGGCAAATTATGTCCAAGATCAGTTAAAGGAATGGGTGCCAGACCAAAAAGAAAACTGGGGTATAACGACTCTTCCTTTTGGACTAAATGGGGTAGATAGAAAGGCGAGCACTGCGATTGCTATTTCTTCTCAAAGTCAAAATAAAATGATAGCATGGGAATTTATCAAACATATGTGCAAAGATATGATGAATATATATAAAGGTTTTAATAAAGATCCCTTTTATATAAATAAAGATATTAACAGGATTTATTGGAATTCAGTTACTAACAGCATCGCAGGACAGCCAACCATACTTGACAAAGGAAGTGAAAATATTTGGAAAGTAGCTCTTGCAGAGTTCAGAAATGGAGAAGAGATTACGGAACACGCTATTGAGCAAGTGCATCAGGATATAGAGGATTTAATTAGACAAGATCAGAAAGCATTACAAAATTTAATAAATAAAAATTAATTTTGGGAAGGATACTTCTAGTTTGGAAAGAAGTCTATCGAGGAATAATACTTATCCTATCGAATAGTAATATGAGAATCATGCTGAATAGATATAGTTCATTCTTCAATCATTGCTATAATGAGAATATAAAAGGATTGGATGGATGTGATGATATGAAGTTTGAACTGAAGGTTTCTACAGGTATAAAAGATTTCGATCATGTAATCGATTATTTACATCTAGGAGACAATGTCGTTTGGCAGGTCGATACTTTAGAAGGATATAAAGATATGGTAATACCCTTTGTTTTGCAGGCAATGAAGGATCAACGGAAAATAGTCTACGTTCGGTTTGGTCAGCACATGCCGATAGTAAAAGATGACCCTTTAATCAAAAAATATGAAGTCGATGCAAGTAAAGGATTCGAAAGCTTTGCAACAGAAATCCACCGTCTAATTGAAAAGGAAGGTCCAAGGACTTTTTATATTTTCGATTGTTTAACAGATTTATTATCGAATTGGTCCTCTGATTTAATGATTGGAAACTTTTTCAAGGTATGTTGTCCATATTTATACGAATTAGATACCGTTGCCTATTTTGCTATTATGCGGAATATTCACACATTTAGTACAATCGCGGGAATTAGAGAAACCACTCAAGTACTGTTAGATCTGTATCAGTTGAAGGAAAAGTATTATATTCATCCATTAAAAGTATGGCAGCGTTATTCACCAACGATGTTTTTTCCTCATTTGATTGAAGGAGATCGGTTAAAAAGTATTACTGCTAGCGCAGAAGCGTCTACTCTTTTTGCTAATATAAATCGAATTGAAGAAAGGATGGATTATTGGGATGTTATCTTCTCAAAAGCTAAGGAAAAGCTGGAAGAAGACATTGTGGAGCAGGAAAAGACAAAGCAGATGCTAATGCCACTATTGATCGGTGAAAAATCAAGAATGTATCATCTATGTGACCAATATTTTACTTTACAGGATCTATTGCAAATCGTATCAAGAGAAGTAGGGACAGGATTTATCGGAGGTAAAAGTGTTGGTATGCTTTTAGCTAGGAAGATTTTAGCGGATGATAAAAAAGGTCGCTTCTCAAGATACATCGAGCCACATGACTCTTTTTATATTGGATCTGATATTTTTTATACTTATATTGTTCAAAATGGATGGTGGAAACTTCGATTAAAGCAAAAAACGAAAAAAGGCTATTACCAGTATGCGAAGGAATTACAAGACAAACTAATGAAAGGGAAGTTTCCTGCTACTATTAAAGAACAGTTTATTCAGGTTCTTGAATACTTTGGACAGTCACCTATCATTGTGCGATCTAGTTCTTTATTAGAGGATAATTTCGGTAATGCATTTGCTGGAAAATATGATAGTGTTTTTTGTGTAAATCAAGGCACGCCAGAACAAAGATATCAGGCCTTTGAAAATGCTATACGAACTGTTTATGCGAGTACAATGAATGTTGATGCTCTCGAATATCGGATGAATCGTGGATTGTTTGCAAAGGATGAACAAATGGCCATTCTCGTCCAGCGAGTTTCTGGTGACCATCATGGAGAGCACTTCTTTCCACATATTGCTGGAGTTGGTAATTCTTCTAACTTATATGTATGGGATAAAAGCGTTGAGATGGAAGCTGGGATGATTCGTCTAGTATTTGGATTAGGAACAAGAGCAGTTGATCGAACCGTTGATGATTATGCAAGAATTGTTACATTAGACCAACCAACAAGAAAACCGTTAATGCATATGGATGACCAACAGAAATTCTCTCAACATGAAGCAGATGTTCTTTCCATTAAGGATAATAAATGGACGAGCATCCCACTAAATAAGGCTATTTCTGATGTGTGGGATGTTGATCAAGGTTTATTTGCTTCTATTGATACAGGAACAGTTTTAAGATTAAAGGATTTAGGCTATCAACATATGCCTACACCGTATATTCTTGATTTCAAACAGCTTTTAGGTAATACTACTTTTCCTAAAGTAATGAAACAATTACTGGCAGAATTAGCAAGAGTGTATGATTACCCTGTAGATATTGAATTTACCGTTAATTTTCAACATCAGGATGACTATAAGATTAATCTCGTTCAATGTCGCCCATTACAAACAAAAGGATTGGGAAAGTCTGTTGACATCCCGGAATTACTAGAAAATGAGCGATGTTTAATAAGTACAAATGGTAATTTTATGGGGGGGAATATACGTTTACCGCTCGATTATGTAGTTCATGTAGTGACAGATGAATATATTAAATTAAGTGAACAAGATAAGTATAATGTTGCAAGATTAATTGGGAGAATTACATATGATCTAAGAAATGATAGAATACTATTAATCGGACCTGGAAGATGGGGCACATCCACACCCTCACTTGGTATTCCTGTTCATTTCTCAGAAATTCAGCATGTTGATGTAATTTGTGAGGTTGCTTCAGAGGAAAAAGGTTTTATACCAGAATTATCCTATGGCAGTCACTTTTTTCAGGATATGGTAGAAGCAGACATCTTTTATGTCGCGCTTTTTGAAGGGAATAACGGAGTACATTTTAACCCTTCTTATCTTTCTAGTTCATTCAATCTAATAGAACAATGGACCTCTCCTGCTTGGAAAGACATCCTTCACGTTTATAAGGTGGAAGGGATGGAGTTAACTGCAGATATAATTCAACAAAAACTTATCTGTAAATGATTCCTCCAATAGATTGATTTCCTCCATAGAATATGTTAACTTATATTCATTATAGGTTTACATATCATGGAGGAAGAAAAAATGACATCGACTAAATTAACAGCACTTATTCTAGCTAGTATTTTCTCAGCTATAACTGCCATTTTAGCACAGATACAATTTCAAGCTTTTATCGTTCCATTTAGTGGTCAAACATTAGCAGTGGGATTAACAGCCACGATTTTAGGTAGTAAAATTGGTGCACTTGCCATGTTCTGTTACATGCTACTTGGACTGATAGGTATTCCTGTTTTTGCAGGCTTTGAAAGTGGTCCACATGTCCTTATTGGCCCGACAGGAGGGTATATTATTGGATTTATTGCTACTGCCTACATTACAGGCAAAATTCTAGAAAAAACATCCTTTAATATGTGGATGGCAATCATCGCAAATATTGTGGGGATGTGTGTCACCTTAACGTTTGGTGTCATTCAATTAAAGTTCATTGCTGATTTATCCTGGCATGCCGCTATCGTATCAGGAGCTCTCCCATTTTTAATTGTCGGTATCATAAAAGCGATTCTTGCTAGCTGGATTGGTATTGTTGTCAGACGAAGTTTAGAAAATGCCAAACTTCTACCAGTAAATCATTCCATTAAAAAAGCTGTCTAACTATTAGAAAATCGCTCTGTTTGAGCGATTTTTTTGTTCTACAAGCGATTTGTAATCGCGTATTCTTTAGTCAATACCAAGCTCAAAGACTAAGAAACTAACTTGTGTAAACCCCCAAAAAAGAGGTATACTTATAGGTATGTATGTAGTATATTACCAATATAATAGTAGATATGTGACTGATTATACATCATAAATATAATGTTGGTTTTAAATAAAGTGCGAAATCATTGGAGGTATTTGTTTTATGAAAACTAAATTACACTTATTGTTCGGGGGAAAGTCAGCTGAGCATAAGGTTTCCATGCAAACAGCGAAAGCAGTTATGAATGCAGTTGATCAATCAATATATGAGGTGCATCCTATTTATATCGATCAAGAAGGTAGCTGGAATAAGGGCCCAGTGTTAGAAGGTAAAGTAGACGATGTTCATGCCTTAGCATTTCAAGGGGAAAAAAATACTGTATCTCCTCTCGCGATCAGTGAACGAGCAGTAAAGGGAAAAGAATTAGATTCAGCACAAGTCAATGAAGTTGTTTTCCCTTTATTACACGGTCCAAACGGGGAAGATGGAACGGTTCAAGGACTGCTAGAAATCTTAGGCTTACCATACGTTGGTAACGGAGTGTTAGCCTCATCAGCTGGAATGGATAAGATTGCCATGAAGGCTATTTTTGAGCAAGCTGGTTTAACACAAGTAAAATACGTTGGATTTATTCGTAAAGACTGGGAAGAACAAGCAGAAAGGGTAATGAGTAAGATTGAGACTGATATCGGTTATCCGTGCTTTGTCAAACCAGCTAATCTTGGATCAAGTGTAGGAATCAGTAAGTGTAAAAATCAGGAACAGCTAAAAGAAGCAGTCAAAGAAGCACTTCGATATGATCGGAAAATTATTGTAGAAGAAGGGGTAAATGCGCGAGAAATAGAGATCGGCGTTATTGGAAATGACGAGCTTGAATGCTCTGTAGTAGGAGAAATTGTTCCTAAGACAGAATTCTATGATTATCAATCGAAATACGAGGATGAAGATACAGGGTTAATCATACCTTGTGAGTTACCTAACGAAATTTATGAGCAAATAAAGGATATTGCAAAAAGGGCATACAAATCGTTAGATTGCTCAGGTTTAGCAAGAATGGATTTCTTTTTAACTAAGGATAATGAAATATTAATCAATGAAGTGAACACAATGCCAGGCTTTACGCCATACAGTATGTTCCCACTATTATGGAAGCATAGTGGTCTAGAATATCCGGCTCTTATTAACAAATTAGTAGAGCTAGCAATCGAAAAACATCAAGAAAAACTGAAAATCTCTTATACGATGGATTGAGCGGAGGATTTATATAATGATAACAAGGACGTTAGAACAAGTTGCGAGGATGGCAGAGGCTGAATTATCTCATGATAAATGGAAGGATGTTCAGATAGAAGGGGTTTCTATTGACACTCGGTCGATTCAGCAAGGTCAATTGTTTATTCCATTACCTGGTTCCAATGTTGATGGTCATAAGTTCGTGCGACAAGCATTTGAAAAAGGTGCTAGAGCTACTTTTTGGAAAAAGGGTGTAGATGGTGCACCTGAAGACATTCCATTAATTTTTGTGGATGATCCCCTTATAGCCATGCAGCAATTAGCGAGAAGCTATCGGGATCAAACTGGTGTAAGGATAGTAGGGGTAACCGGTAGTAATGGAAAAACTTCGACAAAGGACATGATAGCGGAAGTTCTTTCGAGTACATTCTCTGTTCAAAAAACGAAAGGCAATTTTAACAGCCAATTAGGTCTACCTTTATCCATTTTTGAACTGGAAAAAGACACAGAGGTGATGGTGCTTGAAATGGGTATGAGTGATGTCGGGCAGATTGAAATCCTTTCGAAGATAGCTAAACCCGATATTGCGGTTATCACGAATATTGGTGAATCCCATTTAGAGTATTTGGGGTCAAGAGAAAAAATTGCAGATGCAAAATTTGAAATCACGACAGGTCTGAAGAATGATGGAGCTTTTATTTATGATGGAGATGAGCCACTACTGCAACAAAAAATTTCTAGTAGCACATTTTCGTTTCAAACCATCTCTTTTGGTGAAACAGATACTTCCGATTTATTTCCTCTGTCCATCGAATTGAAAGATAACGGGACAGAATTTACGGTAAATACCATTCCGCAGACACCGTTGTTTTTACCTGTACTTGGTATGCATAACGTGAAAAATGCGCTTGCTTCTATCGCAGTTGGACAATTTATGGGGATTAATGAAGAGAAAATGAAGCGTGCATTAGCTAAAGTGACTTTAACTTCTATGCGAATGGAAGCACATCAAGGTAAAAATGATTGCTTGATTATCAATGATGCATACAATGCTAGCCCAACCTCTATGAAAGCTGCTGTATCATTAGTAGATTCACTAGAGAAGTACCATAAAAAGGTTTTAGTACTTGGAGATATGCTAGAGCTGGGGAAAGCAGAAAAAGAATTTCATCAAGAGGTGGGTTCCTTTATTTCAAATCTAACTATCGATTATGTGTTCACATATGGAAGATTAGGTCAATTTATTGCTAGTGCTGTTAAGGAGAAGAGCGAGGAAATAAAGACTAGAGCATTTGATGATAAACAAGATTTAAAGGAGAGCTTATTACCTTTATTAGATAGGGATACCGTTGTTTTATTCAAGGCATCAAGAGGAATGAAATTAGAAGAGATCGTAGAAGATATCATTGGATAACATGACTAGGAGAGTTTTTAATCTGATGCCAACTATTAATTACCTAAACATCAACCAAGCGCATGGACGACTTTTATTCTCGTCCATGCGCTTGGTTTTGATTCCTTTAATTACGGTAAATTTGTTGTAAGTAAGTAGATGGGGAAACCCCTGTAACCTTTTTGAATACACGACTAAAATAGAATGGATTAGAAAATCCTAGGTAATCACTTACTTCTGATACATTTTGATTGTCTTTTTTTAATAATTGGATCGCTTTTTCGATAAGAATCTCATTTTGGTACTGGGTAACACTTTTACCTGTATGGTTCTTAAAAAGGGAAGAAAGATAGGAATAATTCATCCCCATCGCATTTGCGATCTGATCTCCTGTTAGCTTTTGGTCTTCATTTTCGTGTAAAAGCTTCACCATTCGTGCAATTATCCGGTGGGATTTTTTGTTTGCGTTTTCTTGCATTTTATCCATGTATAGTTCTAGAAATATTTGGTGTGCTTCCATGCTGGAAAGAATCGGCCGTATTGGATTGGTCGATTCATACAATTCTAATAATTTAACTAGCTTCGTTTCCATCCATGGAGCATTCGTGACCTTTCCATACTTCGGAAGTGTGAAAATGGCTTGATAGGCCTCTTCGCCGATCAATGAAGTTTGGCGAAAGGGAGTGAATTCGACATTGGGAGCTCCGGTATTTTTATCAGAGAAATGAATATAGTACCATTCAGATCCAGGTAAATATAATTCACGTCCAAAATGATAGATATCTTTTCTAAGAAAAAGATAGGAACCTTTATCCACATAATACTCAATGTCATCCTCTATTACGTGTATTCTTCCTTTTTTAACGTAAATAAAGACATGTAAGTATTCCATAACCCGATCTGGATGCTTAAACACCCCATCAATATCATACATAAAGCCGACCTCGCGAATTAATGGAAGTGTATGTGCTTCAATCTTTACAGGATTTTTCATGCTTTGAATCACCTCTTGAATGGTGGTAAACTTAGTGAATTACACCTACACATCTTAATTATACCGCTAACAATTAAAGTGTTTTATATAGGTAATCTTTTCTACTTAAGATCATAACAAAAAATACAAAAAAAAGATATGTTTTCTTATTTTATGGAATGTACATTTGTAGTAATCGCCTTCATACTAGATAGTGTAAAAGTTTTTTGGAGGTGCGATGGTTGTGGAAAAAGTATACTTACTTGAAGGTATGTTTAATGAATCACAATTAAAAGGAAAGGAATATTTATTATATCTAGATGTGGATCGTCTCATTGCTCCTTGTTATGAAGCAGCTGGACAAAAGGCGAAGAAGGAGCGCTACGGAGGCTGGGAGAAAACGCCTATCGCTGGTCATTCCATTGGTCATTGGCTTTCAGCAGCAGCCAATATGTACCATGTAACAGGAGATAAACGATTAAAAGAAAAACTAAACTATGCTCTAGCAGAACTAGCTCATGTTCAATCCTATGATACGGATGGGTATGTGAGTGGGTTTCCTAGAGATTGCTTTGATAAGGTGTTTACTGGTGAATTCGAGGTGGATAATTTTAGTCTTGCTGGCTCGTGGGTACCTTGGTACTCCATACACAAAATCTATGCTGGTTTAATAGATGCTTATCAGCTTTTAAGCATGGAAAAAGCATTACAAATTGTTACGAGATTAGCTGATTGGGCTTATAATGGATTAATTAATTTGTCAGAGGATCAATTCCAAAAAATGCTAGTTTGTGAACATGGCGGAATGAATGAAGCCTTTGCGGATTTATATGATATGACAAAAAATCCCAATTATCTAGAATTAGCAGAAAGATTTTATCACCAAGCAGTATTGGATCCTCTGGACAATCAACTGGATGAGTTGGAGGGTAAGCATGCCAATACCCAAATTCCAAAGGTAATTGGAGTAGCCAAGCTCTTTAATATAACAGGTAAAGAAAAATATAAAAGGATTGCCACCTTTTTCTGGGAGCAAGTGACCAATTATCGCACTTATGCTATTGGTGGTAACAGTATTCGTGAACATTTTGGTCCAGAGAATGCAGAGGAACTAGGTATTTTAACAACGGAAACTTGTAACACCTATAATATGCTGAAGCTAACAGAGCTCCTATTTGAATGGGAGCATCACTCCAAATACTATGATTTCTTTGAGAAAGCATTATATAATCATATTTTAGCATCGCAAGATCCAGAGTCTGGAATGAAGACCTATTTTGTTTCCTCCGAGCCTGGCCATTTTAAAGTATATAATTCAAGGGATGATTCCTTTTGGTGTTGTACAGGTACTGGGATGGAAAATCCAGCAAGGTATAACCGAGGTATCTTCTCTCACCATGATGATCGCCAATTTTTTATTAATTTATTTATCTCTGCTAGGGCTGTGTACGAAGATAGAGGCTTGATAGTAAGGCAGGAAACAGGATTTCCATACAAAGAGGAGAGTAGTATTTTTTTCGAACAAACACCAGAGGAAGAGTTTGACTTACTAATTCGGATACCATATTGGGTGAAAGACGAAATGACATTTATGGTGAATGGGGAACAGGTAGAAGTAGTGAAGGTAAATGGGTATGCCAAAATAACGCGAATTTGGCAACAGAAGGATTGTCTAACAGTAGTAACACCGCTTTGTTTACATCGATATGTGGCAAAAGATGATGAACAGAAACAAGTTATCATGTATGGTCCTATTGTTTTGGCAGGTGCACTCGGTCGAGAGAATTTCCCTGAGACTGATATTTTAAGTGATCATTTATCATTGAATAATCATCCACTCATAGAAGTACCTGCACTTGTAACAGATCAACAGGACTTAGAAAAATGGATTCAACTGGTTGATCCTGATAAATTAATTTTTACTACAACAGAGGTTGGGCAACCAGGGAATCAGAGTCTAACACTAAAGCCGTTTTATGACATTCATCATGAAAGATATACGATTTATTGGAATATTTTATCAAAAGGAGCCTATGAGCATTTTGTAGACAACGAAAAAGATAGAAGACTAAGGGAACAAAGGATTACGATTGATGTTGTTACACCACATGAACAACAACCAGAGGTGGATCATAACATGGAGGCAAGCTTGTCTACCTCTGCTTATAAAAACGTCGTTCATAGCGGTTACCGCGAAGCAAAAGATGGGGGATACTTTAGCTACGAAATGAAGATTGATGCGTCAAAGTCAATGTATCTTGCTGTCACTTATTTCGGAGGTGATGGTAGAGAGCATATGGATGGACGTGTAGTGGAACGTGACTTTACTATTTGGATCGATGAAAACGAATTAACGCGTCAGAAATTAACCAACCAACATCCAGGAGAGTTGTTTACAGAGGTTTACCCAATACCGTTTGCTTGGATGAAAGAAAAAGAAACGATAAGGGTAAAATTTCAATCCTCTAATGGAAAAATAGCTGGCGGGATCTATCGTGTGCGTATTATAAATGAACCAGAAATATAAAAAAATCGGGCATATGCCCGATTTTTTATGTCGAATTAGCTATAGAAAGAAGCACCAACGATAATTAACAAAATGAAAAGTACAACGATCAAAGCAAATCCGCCGCCATAGCCACCGCCGTAGCCGCCGCCATAGCCACTTCCGTATCCGCCACAAGGATATCCACCATAGTAACTCACTTATATCAACCTCCTTCAATATTTTCACTATATAATGTATGTCATTTTCATTAATCGGTTAGGGTAAATGACCATGTTCACGAAAAATGGGCGGATGATTGTATAAGAAATCTTGCATTTTAAAAGGTGATATAATAAAATTACAGATATTCGACAAATTAGTGGAGGTATTCTAATCATGATGATGGCAGTGTTCTTGACAGTTATTCGATAATTACTAATCGAATAGAAGTGATACTAAAAAAGCTCCTAGAAAGGGGTTTAGTTTGTCTTATTCTTTTTTAAGTATCCATTGTCCATGAACTTTATCATCAAATACCGTTCAAGCTTACTAAAGACACAGGGTAAGAACAGCTTATTCCTAGTTTACAAAAAGGTTGTGATGAATCTCAATGATGGTTCATTCACGGCCTTTTTTGTATATCGGACAGAATACCCCTGTAGTTAGCATGGATGTCTTAACGGTATTCATAAATGGGAGGCGTTAGAATGACTCTATATTTTGCGAGCATTTTACCCGGATTAGAATATGTTTTATTAGATGAAATGAATCAAAAGGTGAGTGAAGTGGAAATCATTCAAATAAAAAGAGGCAAGGTATTCTTTACTACAAGTAGTATAGATACATGCCTGCATGCTTTAAGATCTGCAGATAATTTGTTTCAAGTATTGGATCAATTTCAACTAGGACCACATAAGAAACATTTATCTCAGCTAAGTGGACGTATTGCAAGTTTGGATTTGAAAGATATGGACCACAACTCTCTATTTTGGATAAATGCCAGTCGTAAAGGAAAACAAACTTATAGTCGCTATGAGTTAGCGTGGGCCGCTGCAGAAGGTATTCAGAGACATTACCCTAATTGGTCCCTCGGAACGAATCGGGATAATCAGGTAGAATTCAGGGTTGATTTGGAGCATCAGAATCTTATTTTTTCTCTTCGACTTACCGATCCTACATTTCGCTATCGTAACCAGGTGCGTCAGTTCTCTCGTGCCGCACTTCGCCCTACAGTTGCTCATTCAATGGTTTGGTTATCCGATCCAAAATCAACGGATATTTTTGTGGACCCGTGTTGTGGTTCTGGTACTATTTTGTCAGAGCGGACTGCTTACCCTGTCAATCAAATCCATGGTGGGGATATATCTGAGTCAGTGACAAGGATAGCTAAACATAATCTTGAGCACACTAAGGTAAAAATAAATGTTTGGGATGCTAGAGAATTGCCCCTATCAACCAATTTTGTTGATAAAGTCGTCACAAATCTACCATTTGGGAAGCAAATTTCAATCGACGAGGATTTAGGATTGTTCTATAGGTATGTAATGAATGAAATAGCGAGAGTGCTAAAACCAAGGGGCAGGGCAGTGATTTTGTTGGGAAATTTCCAGCAATTACATGTTGAAGTAAATCGTTTAGGAATGGTTTGCTTGGAAGCCTATCCACTTAGCTTGAAGGGTTTGCATCCCACATTGATGGTTTTAGAGAAGCAATAAAAAAAAGCAAGGCGAAAAACCGGATTCACATCGAATCCGGTTTAACTAATTCAACAAATGATGCATTGAAAATAAGCTACTGAAGGTATTTTTGAACCAACTTGCAAATACGCTTTATGTAATAATTCCAAGCTTTCTTAATCCATTGAAGATACCTGAATTCTCCACTGTAGTGGTTCGGTATTTAGCGTATTGGAATAATTCCGGGTTTGCATTCCCCATTGCAAAGCTATTTCCGACAAATTGAAGCATTTGTTTATCATTCATCCCATCACCAAAGGCAATGGCTTGATCAGGACTAAGATGAAGCTCCTCTAAAATGCTTTTAATGGCCATGCCTTTATTGACATTTTCTCGAATCACATCATAGCTATGTTCTAAACCTTTAACATTTACTTGGGAGAAGTAAATATTTTCATGATCAAGGTTATAGAGAGCAATCTCATCTGGAGATACGTTCATTATCGTAATCCCTAGAATTTGATTTCGATATTTATCTTGATAAAGTGCCGTATCGCTTAAAGCAAAATAGTCAATAAACTGCCTAACAGCTTTAGTCTCTAGCGATGTTAATAAATTGTGGCTATTAGTATAGAGAATCATCTCATGGTGGTTTTGTTTCGCAATTTTTAAATAATGTTCGATAATAGTCGCAGAAATCGGTTCATCCACTAGTATCTTCTCTTGATATAAGGCATAAGCTCCATTATAGCCTATGAAGGAATGAATACCTAATTCTTCTGCAATTGTATAAATTTCATGTAAAGGTCTACCAGTAGCCAGAAAAACTTCGATTCCTTTTTGCCTTGCGATACTGATGGCTTCCTTTGTAGATGGTTCGATCGTGTGATCTTGTCTTAATATTGTCCCATCAATGTCTAAAAACAATGCTTTATACTGCTTCATTTGATGTCTCCTTTATGATTAAAACGGAAGCTTCGAAAGCTTTTCTCCTGTATTTTCTTCATAACCCTTCATATATTTAATTCTACGTTGTGCAGCAGATTGACTTACTTGTTCATCTGCATGATAGGAGGAGCGAACTAAAGGACCAGCTTCACAATGCTTAAATCCTTTGGAAAGAGCAATTTCTCTAAGTTCTGTAAATTCATCAGGATGATAGTAGCGCTCAACCTTTAAGTGTTTTTTGGTTGGTTGTAGATATTGACCAATGGTCAAAATATCAACATTATTAGCACGTAAATCGTCCATTGCTTCCACTATTTCTTCCTTGGTTTCGCCAAGACCTACCATAATACTGGACTTAGTCGGGGTATTTGGTGCGATTTCTTTCACTCGTCTTAATAATTCTAACGAACGGTCATACATCGCAATCGCACGAACACGTTTCGTTAATCTGCGTACTGTTTCAATATTATGATTAAAAATATCGGGAGCACTATCCATTAGTGTATGTAAGCTTTCATAATCACCTTTCATATCAGAAGGTAATATCTCAATTGTGCATCCTGGTACTTTCTCACGAATTTGACGAACTGTTTCGGCAAATACTGCTGCACCACCATCCTTTAAATCATCACGTGCAACTGCAGTAACAACCACGTGCTTTAGTCCCATAATTTCTACTGATTCAGCAACACGTTTCGGTTCCCCCCAATCTAATTCATTGGGAAGACCTGTCTTTACTGCACAAAAACGGCATCCACGTGTACAAGTATCCCCAAGTATCATGAAGGTCGCTGTTTGTCTTTCGCTCCAGCATTCGTGGATATTTGGACATTTAGCTTCCTCACAAACAGTGTTGAGACGTTTATCACGCATTAGATGTTTTAAACGATTATAGGATTTATTCGTATTGATTTTTATCTTTAGCCATTCCGGTTTTCTTAAGTATTCTTCGTTTTTTGCCATTCTACCCATCTCCTATCTAGATAAATTCCATGCGTCGTCTTTATATTTTTGATTCATTACACTATGTATTTCTTCTTCTTGTTCCATTGAAAAAGTGAAATTTTCGAAGACTATGTCCAAGCCTTTTTCAAATCCTTGCTTAAATGCTCGTTTTGCTAAATCTATTTTGATCTCCCCAGGTGAAGCTTCTTCTAATGAAACTGCTTTGTCTTTAAATGCATGCATTGCCCTTGCTTTTACCTTTTCACTTGGATATTCAAATAGATCATAGAGCTTGGTGTTATCGACATGGATGGGGATGGAGCCATGCTGTAAAATAACACCCTTTTGTCGAGTTTGAGCACTGCCTGCTGCTTTTTTACCATCGACAATTAATTCATACCACGAAGGTTCCTCAAAGCAAACCGCTGATTGAGTTGTCTGTAGTTTACCTTCTGGAATTGCAAAAGATGCTTCGATATCAAGGTTTCGGAATCCTTCTAATAATCCTTTAGAAATTACTTTATATGCCTCTTTAACGGAAGCAGGCATTTTCGGGTGGCTTTCTGCAACGATCACGCTATAGGTCAGTTCTTGATCATGAAGAACAGCCCTACCACCTGTTAATCGCCGTACTAATTCAATATGATGTTCTGTTAATGCTTTGAAATTAATTTTACCCTTTGTTTTTTGAAAATACCCGACAGATAACCCAGCAGGCTCCCATTCATAGAAACGTAAAACTGGAGGGATTTCTTTATTCCTATGCCACTTTAATAGACATTCGTCTACTGCCATGTTATAGGCGGGGGTATTTTTTTCCGTATCTAGATAATACCAAGTTTCTCCCATACGTAATTGGCGAAAACTACTTCTTATCGCCACTAACCTCCCATACTGTATCCATTGTTGAAACTGTTAAAAATATACTAATTTGCAATCATTATCATGGTACTCCTTCTCATGCTCTCTGTCAAAAATATTATTTTTAGTTTATCCCCATTTGTATTTGATCTATGCTATAGTGAAAAAAGTATTCATTATTACAGCATAGAACGAAGGAGTATTTACATGGATGGTTTCAATGAACAATTTTTAATTTCTGTTTTTATCATTGCGATTGGGTATCTATTAAAGAAGGGGAATATTGTTAAGGAAGAGGATGGGGAAGCGATTGCAAGAGTGGTGTTTAATCTAACCCTTCCATGTCTCATTATTGTTACATTTAGTGATGTAGAATTTTCCAACTCCTTACTTTATTTAATTGTGATTGCTTTTGTTTATGGTCTTGGAATTGGTTTACTTGGACTTATTCTCTTAAAGAAGGATTCTAGATATGATCGTGGTATGTTTGGCATGATGATTCCTGGCTTGAATATTGGGTTATTTGCTTATCCATTAGTCGAGGGCTTGTGGGGCTTCGAGGGATTAAAGTATTTTGGTATGTTTGATGTTGGAAATGCTTTTATAGTATTTGGTATGAGCTATATTATCGCAGGCATGTATGCAGAGAGAGCGAATATGCTTGAAACAAGAACGATTATCTATAAGCTGTTTCAATCCATTCCATTAATGACCTATCTTATCATGTGTTTACTAAGTATCATGAAGATTCAACTGCCAAGCTTTGTCGTGGATGTATCGAGTATTATTTCGATGGCGAACATGCCATTGTCCTTACTATTATTAGGATTGTATTTGAATTTTACGTTTGCGAAAGGATATGGAAAACTAATATTGAAGTTTTTAGCTGTAAGATATGGAATTGGGATTATTACAGGGTTATTATGTTATTACCTTCTTCCCGTTGATGAAATGTTTCGTTTTACATTGCTTATAGGCTTTATTTTACCAACCGCTGTATCTGTCGTCCCATATTCCATTATATTTGGCTATAACCAACGGCTTGTAGGTACAGCCTCTAATCTGACCATGATCATTAGCTTTGTATTAATTTGGGGAATGGTTAATCTAATTATGTAAGGTTTTAAGTATATTCTTATACTAATACAGTTGAAATTCAAAATCTATGGAAAAAGATCGTTTCATTATGATAAAATGGATAACGTTTACAACCTGGATAATAGCGTCTAAGTAGAAGTGGGGGGATGAATATGTTTGACTTATCGGTTTTTGAATGGATTGTTCTAGTTATAGCTGCAATGCTAATTGGTTTTTCCAAAGCAGGAGTATCGAGTATGGGGATCCTTGTAGTCACGCTCTTTATGATACTATTCCCTGCAAAAGAATCTGTTGGAATACTACTACCATTATTAATTGTTGGCGATCTATTTGCCGTTACATATTATCGAAAAAATGTGGTCTGGAAGTATTTGTTCTCTCTAGTTCCATCCGTTCTTGTAGGGGTTTTAATAGGGTATTATGTATTGAGCTATGTAACAAGTGATCAATTAAAGCCAATGATTGGCATTCTAGTTTTAGCATTAATCATACTCCATATAAGTAGAGAGCGATTAGGAGAGAAATTTAATCAGATGCTTCCAGAAGCAAAAATTTTCACCATGATGATGGGAGCATTAGCTGGATTTGCGACCATGATTGGAAATGCAGCTGGTGGCGTGATGGCGATTTACTTTTTAGTAAAAGGACTACCAAAGAAGGAATTTGTTGGGACAGGGGCATGGTTCTTTTTATTTGTTAATATGATAAAGGTTCCTTTTTATATTAGCCTTGGTATGATTAATATGGAATCTATCATGTTTAACCTATGGTTAATTCCAATGATTTTAATAGGAGCAGTTATTGGAGTAAAGGTTTTACAACTAATGCCTCAGCGTTTATTTCAGATCCTCGTACTAGTCTTTGCGGGTATTGGAGCCATTCAATTATTAATAGGTTAATAGAGGTTAATAGATATAGAAAGGACGCTTTATAAACTGTATTTCAACTTAAACACCAGACCTAGTTGCGGTTTATTCACTTTATAAACGGCATTTCAAGCGAAGCAACAGCCAAATTTGCGGTTTATCCGATCTATAAACGGCATTTCAACGGAA
>JACYYJ010030790.1_pt1 | contig 48807 bp, 72 predicted proteins | sample 8236861 | NCBI WGS metagenome assembly JACYYJ01 (sample SAMN14103086, study PRJNA606662) | landfill metagenome | isolation source: landfill solid waste | place: India:New Delhi, Okhla landfill site | collected 2017-11-05
AGCACCGTCTCGGGCGCATGATTTGCTGCCACCTGATCGCCGATACGGTCGACGAGCTACATGCCGTGGCCGCGGCGATCGGTTGCCGGCCGGAATGGTACCAGCCGCGCAGCTTTCCGCATTACGATATCCCGAAATTCCGCCGGGCGCGGGCCGTGGCGCTGGGGGCGGTCGAGCTCGATCGGCGCGGCATGGCGCGTGCGATGCGTGCTATACGAGCCGCAGGCGGGGCGTAGCGCGCCGCACGGCGTCGACCCGAACCCTTGCGCGCTGGCGCAGGCCCGCAAGCCGCATCTGCTCGTCTCTCGCCGCGATATGGGCGAAATGATAGCCGTCGAAATAAGCGGCCTCGGCGTAGATCATTTGCGCTTCCTTGGCTGGCCGAGGGAGTTGAAGCACTGCAGGCATTTCCCCCGGATAGTATGGTGGTCGGTACGGCCGTGTATGTCGCAATCGTCCTGATATTTCGTTAATCCCGCTGCGCGCGCCGCGATACGCTCGGGGTTGCTGCGCTGCCCTACCCGGGCAACCCCCATGGTCGTGAAGCACGCCGAGCACTTGCCGTTCGATACGTAATGCTCGTGCGTACCGCACCGCTCGCATTCGTCGTGGTAGGTTGTCTCGTTATTGCGACGGGCGCGTGCCCTCGCAGGGGACGACGATTGCCGTTCGGACTGGCAGAGCACGCAGACGCGGGTACGAACGCTGGCATACGATCCCGGCCCATGCTCGGCGCACTCGATCGGGAACAGGGTAGCGCCGGCCGACATATACGCCAGCCTCGGGGGGATATCGGGAGCGGCGAGCGACAGGCAAACGAGGCAAGCCCCGGTGCGCGTGTCGAACAGCGTTTCGCCGTGCGCGCCGCACCGCCCGACAAATTCGGGGCTTTTGGATTTCTTGCGTTGTTCGGAATTAAAAGCGCGGCGGGCCGTATGGGGGTTCTCCGCATATACCCCGAATGGCGGCGGGGGACGCCTTTGGAGTATTTTGGGTTCCGTTTCGATCGGGTCTAGGTTGTCGTGTTCCATGCTCCGGGGGCTAATTCTAAACATGGGAGCGGTCAAGAGTTAAAGAACCTCCCGAACGCTCCCGAACGCCCCCCATAGGTTCGGGTGCCCGTTTCCCGCGGTTTTCCGCCATTTTCTCGCGATTCCCCGATTCACCCGAACGGGCCGACTCTCTAGGGGGGTAAAGTACCGGGGGCAGGTGTATGTTTATTTAGTTAGCGATATATGCACCTAGTTACGGTAGTTTACCTATAGAGACTATAGAGAATAAGGGAGATAGGGGGAATCTTTCGTAAGAGGTTGAAAAACTGGTAAAAAACACCACCCTAAGGTTCGGGGGAAGTTCGGGAGGGTTCGGGTGAATCCCGTTGTGACTTGACGTGACGGTTCGGGGGGCGCATTTTTGGGCCGATATGAAAGCCGCCGAGGTTCAGACAATTACGGGAGATAGCCCCGTACATTTGCCCGCCCCGACCCGCTCGCCGAGCACCCCGCTTACGGCGCTGCAGGCTCGGTTCGTGGAGCACTACCTGCGCTATCGGAACCCGACGCAAGCGTACAAATACGCCAGCCCCAAGGGCGAAACCATGGCGTACAATACCGCCCGCACCGAGGGGCAGACGCTCCTGCGCGACGAGCGTGTGCAAGCCGCGATCAAGGCCGGCGCGAAAACGGCCTTTGCCGATACCGCCGCCTCGGTCGGATGGCTGTTGCAGCGGTTCCTCGACGTGGCGACCGCCGACCCGCGCGAGCTCATTGGCCTTAAGGTTGGGTGCTGCCGGTACTGCTACGGCGAGGGGCACGAGTACCAATGGCGCGAGGGCGAGTATGCCGCGGCGCTGCGCGACGTCGAGTACGAGCTATCGCTGATATCGAACCCGGCCAAGCGCGCGGCGGTGCGCCTGCCGGATATCGGCGGGGGGTTCGGGTACAACGCCACGCTGCCGCCCCTCGACGAGTGCCCGCGCTGCCATGGCGAGGGGGTCGAGCGGTTCGTGCCGCGCGATACCGACCGCTTGAGCGACCAGGCGCTGCTTTTGTTCGGCGGCGTCAAGGTCAAGCAGGGCGGCGGGTACGAAATCATCATCGCCGATCGGCAAAAGGCGCTGGAGAACGCCGGGCGCATCCTGGGGGCGTTTACCGACAAGGTGCAGCATAGCGGCGCGGTGGCCGCCCTCGTGGCCGTCGACGATCTGCGCAAGGCCGACCCCAAAACCGCGGCCCGCATGTACCGGGAAATGATCGCCGGGCAGCTAGCGGCGGGTTGACGCGCCGGTCATTGCGGGCGTAGGCAGGCGGCTTGACCCTAGGGAGCGAGTCGCAATGCCCGATATCCTGTTCGCGCTGATTTTGGCCGTAGTGTGGGGCGCCCTCACGTTCGGGCTGGTGAAGGCGCTGAATTGGCTGATAGGACCGCCGGGAGGCCACCCATGACCCCGCTGGAGCGCGCCGCGCGGGCTGTTTGTGAACGGGGTTGGGATGGCAGCCCCGGCTATAAGTGGGAAAACATTTCTGCTGCCGAGAAAGACGAATACCGACGTGACGCCCGCGCCGTCCTGCAGGCGATCCGCGAGCCAAGCGAGAGGATGGCCGACGCGGCTATTGCGGAAGATTCCGAGGATTTGCGTGCGCAGTTTAGGGCGATGATCGACGCGGCGCTTTCCAATGGCACGTGACGACCCGCCCGCCGCGCTCCGGCTTGTCCAGCCCCGCACCGGGACGGGCCGCTTTCAATCGTCGGGCCCCGCGCTCGCCAGGTTCGCCGCGAAATGCCGTTTCGACCCGACGACGGGGTGCGTTCTATGGGCGGGCGGCAAGACGAGCGGGCGCGGCAATTCCGCCGAGTACGGCAGTTTTTGGGACGACGGCCGCCGCCATTTCGCGCACCGTTGGTCCGCCGAGAATATTCACGGCCACGATATCGACGGCCTGCAGGTCGGCCATACCTGCCCGCACGGTCCGAATACGCTTTGCGTCGAGCACGTCGAGCCGCAGACGCAAGCCGAGAACCTGGCCGAGCAGCGCGCGCGCCTCGGCGGGGTGGCCGTTTCGCAGTCGGCCGCCGAGCGGCAATATTGGCTGTTCGTCTCGATCGGACTCGAGCCGGCGCCCGAGCCGCCGCGGCCCGACGGCGACGCGATACCGTTTTACGCACCGCCCGAATGGCTGCGGCCGTTCCTGGCGCAATCGGAGGATGACGAATGCCCATTTTGACCGATCGAGTAACCCAACTTGCCCGCGAGGCCTGCGCCGCGCATTTCGACGAGCTCGGCGCGCACCATACCGCCAACCGCTTCCGCGAGGGCAAGCGGGATGATTGCCCGTACCTGGACGTTGCGCGCCGTGCGGTCGAGGCGGTCGTAGGCGCAGCGGCGGGGGCAGTCATGCCCGCCCCTACCGCGATCGAGCGGGAGTTGCGGCATATCGAGCTCTACGGTTGCGGGTCGGAAGCGCGCGCAAAGATCGTCGAGGTCGTACCGGTTTTCTCGGCGCCCTACGGCGTCACGGCGAGCGGTCGTCCGCGCGACCTCGACGAGTGCGACTAATGCCGACCCCCATAAATCCTGGCCCCGCCGGCCGCGGCATAACCGACACCGCGCTTTGGAACGGCGAGCGCCCGCGCTGCGCGCCGCCCCGCACCCTGCAGCACGCGCTCACCGGCCGCAGCGTCGACTACCCCGTGTACGTGCTCGACGAGGTCAATTTCGAGCGCGCGGAACAGGCGATCGCGCTTTGCATGGCGCACGGCCTGCTCGGGCCTGGCAAAGCTATTTGACGCCATGCGCCGCGACCTGCAGGCGCGCGGGTTGATCGACGAGGCGCACCGGCTAACCCCGGCGGGTAACGCGTATTGTGACGCGCTGCTTGTCGACCTCGTCAAACGCGAGGAAACGCCGGTCGCGAAACGCCCCGTACGTTGGACCCGGCGCCCGGCGCGGCCGCTACAGTTGACGGCGCGGTCAATTAGGGTCTATCACGGGCGCCCCGAGACGAAAGGAATCGAACGAATGCCCCGCCACCATACCCCCGAAATGACGTTGACGCGCCTGCGGGTCGTCGTTGACGCGGGCTATCTGCCGAACCCGCCGCAAGCGCATTTGCAGGATTTGCGCGACGTTATCGACGACGTGACCGCCTTGCGGGAAGCCCTCGCGTGGGCGCTCGGCCGGGTGGGCCGTCCCCGTCTCGTGCGGCGGCAAAATGAGGCCCATTGCGACGCGTACGACCGGGCCGCTGCGCTGCTCGGCAAACCGGGGAGTGTTCGGTAATGGCGGACGACGGCAAAGGTGAAACGCCAGCCGGGGCGACGATATCGTATCGAATCGGGGCAGGCGGCCCCGGCTTCTATTATGATTCGCCCGGCTGTTTGACGGTGCGCAATTGGGGGCCGTTCCCGACGCGCGACATAGCCGAGCGATGGCACGAATCGCCGAGCACAATCACGCCCGACGATATCGCGGCAATCCGCAAAACGCGGGGGTACGCATGACCGACGACCTCACCCCGCCGCATTGGGACGGATCGGGCCCGGTTTCCGCGCCCCGGGCGTCGCATTACGTCTCGCCGCACGGGAAGCCCCGCGGCCTCGCGCGCCGGCTCGCCGAGTGGGCCGAGCGCATGGGAACCGACAAGGGCCTGCCGTGGGCGGGCCTCGGCATCATACGGGATTTGCAAATGGCAACGCATATTTTGAACAAGCGGGAATGGCTGGAGGCGATGCGCCTTAGCGACGATCCCGAGGCGCAGCGGTTCGCGGAAGAATTGCTCGGCGATGACGAAACGCTCGACGCGGCATGGAACGCGGCCGAGCACGTCAAGGCCGCGGTGCCAGAATTCGACACGCTCGACCCGGTCGCCGCGATCGAGACGCTAGACGCCGCGGCGGTCGAGGCGCAGCGCGATTACCGCGCGGTGCGGGCCGTGCTGGTCGACGCGGGCGCCTTGGCCGACGACGATACCGAGACGCCAATAGCGGACCTCGTGCGGGCGCTGATGCCATGAGCGACCTAGCGCAATTTGCCGCCGTCTTTTTCGTCGGCCTCGTGCTGGTCGTTTCGGCCGTTTTCCTGTTCCGCCCGCCGCCCCCACGTTCGGGGCTAGGCGAGAAACTGCGCCGGGAAACCCTCGCCGCGATCGACCGCTTTTGCGAACGCGAGGGCTTCGATACGCCGCGGCTCGCCGAGCACCGCGACGGGCGCACGGTATGGTTTACGGGATGGTCGCCAGACGGCCGACAATTCCGTTTCGGATACGAGGAACCCTGGTCATGACCCGCCCCCACTACTGCCCGCAATGCGGGTACGGGCCGTTGCGTAATCGCAGCCCTTATTGCTCGCCGATTTGCGAAACCCGGCATCGGGCCGGCCTCCCCGAGCCGCGCCTGCCGGAATATGACCCGGTGCGCGAGCGGTTCGAAAGCGAGTGCGGTTAACGTGATCGACGATCAACTCGGCCTGCCCGACGACGAGTTGCCGTTTCCCGAGCCCGGCCGGATTACACGCCGCGAATTGGCGAACCGGGCTATGCGGGCGCGGCACCAGCGCGGGCGCAGCGGCAACCCGAACGGCCGGGTACGCGTCGCCTACGCGAGCAACGGCGATGACATTACCCTTTCGCGCTGGGTCAAGACGGGCAAGCCGCACCCGCCGCGGCAACGCGACCTGCTCGACCTCGACCGGCAAATATCGCCCGCGCTGTTACGGCAGCCATGGGTCGCCGCGGGGCGCAGTAAATTCTCCCGCAAGGGCATTCGGTCGCCCGACGCCGAGCCGCATGTGCTCGTCTCGGGGCACAACAATGCGAAAATAGGCCGGGACGTGCGCAAGGGATGGGCCCGCGGCTATTGGATTTACACGCTCACGTTGGAGGAACGCGCGACCTGCCCGCGATCGTGCCACCATTGGGCGACCTGTTATGGCAACAATATGCCCTTCGCCCGGCGCGTCGACCACCGCGACCCCAAGGCGCTGCAGTCGGCTATCGAGCGCGACGTCGAGCGGTTGCTAGCCGTCCGAGGTCGGGCCGGTATTCTCGTGCGCCTGCACGCGCTCGGCGACTTTTTCAGCGTCGATTACGTGTCGTTTTGGGCCCGTCTGCTGCAAGAATACCCCCGGCTCGCCGCGTACGGGTACACGGCATGGCCGCCCAATTCGCCGATCGGCCGCGCGATCGCGCAGGCCAAGGCGCGGCACGGCCGGCGGTTCGCTATCCGCGGGAGCAACGGCCAGGACGACGAGGATTGCGCGCTCCCCATTCGCGCAGTTGACGAGCCGGTCAATGCGGTTGTATGCCCCGAGCAGACAGGCGCGACCGCCGCGTGCGCGACGTGCGGGCTTTGTTGGGGAACGAAACGCAATGTCGCGTTCATCGAACACTAGAGGAACCGCAGCCATGGGACGCCAACGCGTAAACCCGTTCGATCAAGGCACCGCCGAACGCGTGCTGTATGACCGATACCGCAAGGCCGATCGCGCCGCGGCGCAGGCCGAGCGCGAACGCGATCTAGCCGCAACCGACGCGAGCGCCCACCGTGACGCCGCCAACCGTTACGCCGAGGCGCTGCGCGCGCTCGGGCATGGCGACAAGGTACCGGGGCAGGCGCAATTGCCGGGCCCGCTAAGGAAGGAAACCAATCAATGAACCACCGCAAAGAGCCGGGCGAGGCGCACCAGTCGTTCCTGCGTAACCTGCGCGGCGTCGTCGAGCAGCACGCGGCCCAAGGCATGCCGGGCATCGAGCGCATCGCGATTCTCGCGCAGTTGATCGGCCAGGAAATCGCCGACCTGCCCAAAGGCACGCCGTACGGGCCGCAGGAATTGCTCGCGTCGGTTGCGGCCAATATCGAGGCGGGCAACCGCGTCGCGAGCGGTAAGACGCAATCGAGCAGTGGGCTTATCGGGTTTGGGGGTGTGCAATGACGTTCGATATGACGGCCTTTACCGACCAGTACGCCAGCGTCGAGGATATGGGGCAGTGGGCCGAGTCGGTAATCAACTCGCGGCAACCGGATTTCCGAATCGGCCAGGATACACCCGGCGGGTTCGATTGCTACATGGAACGCTGGTATATTCTCCCGCGCAATCCGCGCACGAACGTGTACCTGCACCGGATTTTGCGCAGTGATGACGACCGCGCGCTGCACGACCACCCGTGGCACAACACGTCGCTCGTACTGCTAGGCGGCTACCGGGAGCATACACCCGATGGGGTGTTTGAGCGCCAGCCCGGCGATATCGTTCACCGCGCCCCGACCGACCGGCACCGCCTGGAGATCGACGAACCCGCCGTGTCGCTGTTCCTCACGGGGGCAAAGGTTCGCGATTGGGGGTTTTGGTGCGACGGAGGCGACCGGTTCGTGCCCTGGCAGGAATTTTGCGACCCGGCCGACCGGGGCGGCGTGGGCCGCGGTTGCGGCGAGCCCTAGCGCCCGCGCGCAAGCGAGCGTATAGCCTCGCGCGGTCAAACCGAAAGGAACCCTCGCCATGGCACGTCGCCCAACTCCCCCGCCGCCTCCCCCTCCCGCCCCGTCGCTGCCCGATCCGATCGAGTCGCGTCCTGCGCCGCAAACGCAGCCCGAGCCCGCGCCGGATGCTGATTGACGCGCTTTTTATCGTAGCGGTCGCCTGCGGCTGCATCGGGGCCTTGCGGGGCAACGGTGCAGCCGTGGCGCTGCTATGCGCGACTGCTCTTACGAGCGCGCTTACGGCCGGCGGCGTCCCATTCCACCCGGCGCTTTGGGTGCTGGTCGATATGGGCGTCGTCATGGCGATCGTTCGGCCGAATATGAGCAATACGGATATTGCGATTGCCTCGCTCTACGTGCCGATTTGGGCGCTCTACCCAGTCGAGGGCTGGACGCCGTACTATATCATTTCGGCGCTCGCCGCCCTGCAATTCCTGCTTACCTTTCCCGCCCCGGAAATCTTCGCTAAGACACGGCAGGTATTCGGTAAATGGCGCCGCGGTACCGACGGGTTCGAGTTGACTTGGGATGGGGGCTAAGGGTGCCGGAAAGCGGAAACAACGAGCAGAGTATGAAAGTCGCCGAGACGATCGCCGTTACCGTGCTCGACCAGGTGCTAAAACGGCACCCGGACTTGAAAACCGGCGCGACCAGTTCCGATACGCTGCTCAAATGGCTTCCGCTGATCGTCGCTTTCGGCACCGCGTTCTGGACGATCGCGATTGCGTCGAAGCAGGTCGAGGAAAATACGAACGATATCGCCAAGCTCGAAACGCAATACGAGCTTGTCGATTCGCGCTGGCAATCCGTCGACACGCGGCTCGCCAGGATCGAAACCACGCTGGAAATCGTCACTGGAGGGCGCAAAAGTGGGGGTTCGCGCTAAGGCCCGTTGGCGATACGCCCGCTACCGCCTGCGCCGCGCCGGGCGCCGCATTCGGCCGCACCTTCCCGCTATCCTCGTCGTCGTGCTTGCCGGGTTGCTGCTCGTGTCCGAGTCGGGCCGGCTTTACCATAAGCGCCAGGCCGCCGATTATCGGGTACTGTGGAACAAGGAACGAATCGCCCGGCTCGGCGGCTTTATCGACCGCATGGATGAGCTAGAGGCGAAAATCGCCGAATTGCCGGAAAGGGGTGTTGCCCGTGAGTATCAAACCCGCCTTGATAGCGTTCGCCGCAGCTTTAACGACAGCGTGCGCGGCGAACCCCTCCCCCGCCCCTGCCCCCGCGCAACCGTGCCCGCTGCCGTCGCCCCCGCCGGAGCTCCTGCAGCCGCCCCGTTGACGTGTCCCGCCGACGCGGCCGAGGTCGAGCGCTTGCGCGACAGCGAGCGCCGGCTGATCGAGTTGCAAGTTTGGGTGCGGCAACATACCGGTGCTTGATTATCGCAACCCCGATTACACGGCGGTATTTGCCGAGCGCGCGCGGCGCCTGGAGTGGATTCGTGCCGACGAGACGGGCGAGCGCCTGGCCGCACTGCGCGCGTACTATGCGACCGACGAGGGGGTCGTAGACTTCATTTCCGATTGGGGCATGACGTACGACCCGCGGCTTGCCGACCTCGATATGCCGACCGTCGTACCGTTCGTGCTGTTCGACAAGCAACGCGAGTTTCTGCAGTGGGCGCTCTTGCGCTGGCGGAACCGCGAGCCGGGAATCGCCGAAAAGTCGCGCGATTGGGGCCTTACCTGGCTGGCAATCTCGCTATCGTGCTCGCTTTGCCTGTTCCGCGAGGGGCTGCATATCGGGTTCGGCAGCCGCAAAGAGGTCTATGTCGACGCGGCTAAAGAGCCGAAAGCGATGTTCCACAAGGCGCGGCAATTTATCGAGCTATTGCCGGTCGAATTCCGGGGCACGTGGAACCGGCGCGACAACTCGGCGCATATGCGAATCGACTTCCCGGCGACCGACAGCGTTATGACCGGCGAGGCCGGCGACAATATCGGGGCGGGCGACCGCGCAACGATATATTGGGTCGACGAGTCGGCGCTGATCGCCAGGCCGCACCTTATCGACGCCTCGCTTTCGCAGACGACGAATTGCCGTATCGACATATCGACGCCGCGCGGCATGGCGAACCCGTTTGCCGAGAAACGGCACAAGGCGGATTGGGTATCGCGCGACCTCGTGTTCACCGCGCACTGGCGGGACGACCCGCGCAAGGACGACGCCTGGTACGAGCAGCAAAAATTCGAGCTCGACGCGGTCACGCTCGCGCAAGAGGTCGACCTTTCGTATACCGCCTCGGTCGCAAATATCGTTATCCCGCAGGAATGGGTGCAGGCCGCCGTCGGCGCCGCCGAAAAGCTCGGGATCGAGATACGCCCGACCGCAGCGCGCGCCGCGTCGCTCGACGTGGGAGACGAGGGCGACGACTGCGCGCTTTGCGCCTCGCTGGGAATCCAGGTGCAGAGCGTCACGAGTTGGACGGGCAAGGGCGCCGACATATTCGACAGCGTCGCCAAGGCGTTCGCGTTCTGCGACGTGCTCGGGATCGACGAGCTAGATTACGACGCCGACGGCCTGGGCGCGGGCGTGCGCGGCGACGCGCGGGTACTCAACGAGGAACGCAAGCACAAAATCAAGGTCAACCCGTTTTGGGGGTCGGGCAAGGTCGTCGACCCCGACAAGCCGATACCGTCCGCCGCGCCCCGCAATATCAAGCGCGAGGCGGGCGAGGTCGTGCGCCTGAACGGCGACTATTTCGAGAACGCCAAGGCGCAAGGATGGTTCGAATTGCGCGCGCGGTTCCAGCGCACTTTCCGCGCGCTCAAAATGCACGAGGCGGGCGAGGATTGGCGGGCCGCGTACGAGGAACGCGACCTTATTTCGATCAACCCCAAAATGCCCGAGCTCGCTAAGACAACGGTGCAGCTATCGCAGCCGACGTACGGCCAGAGCAAGAACGGCAAAATGCTCGTGAACAAGCAGCCCGAGGGCGTCCCGTCGCCGAACCACGCCGATACGGTCATGATGCGGTATGCGCCGCGCAAGGTGCGCGGGCGCTACCGGCTCGATGCGTGGTCTAGTTAACGAACGCGGGCCTTGTTTTTCAGGGCGCCCCGTCAAGTGCCCGGGCGCAAATATCTAGGCACGGTCAACCCCGCGTGATATGCGGTTCGCGACCCGGCGGCTCCCGCCCTGCGACGGCTACGAAGCGGAATAAGAGCATGAACGGGTCGGAAGCCGCCTTGCTGATGGGCGGCGGGGTGACATAAGAACGATGGCTTGCAAGGCCGACGGCGTGCCCGGCTCGGTTCCCTTCGCAAAGTACCGGCCCCGAAACGATTAGACGGCGGCGAGGCGCCGAAGGGGTGCGGTCGAAAAAGGGCCGGAGCACCACCCCGCCACGCACTGACTAGGCACGGTCAACCCCGCGTGATAAACCCGCGCGCATGGGAACCGTCGAACCGATCAAGTCGCCCCCGGCCGCCGCTGCGAATTTCGCCGACGGTTACGCCAACCTTATGAGCCGCCTGGGCACGAGCGCCGACCGCTCGACCGCCGGGTTCTATTGGGTGCCGCCCCTTACGCAAAGCGATATCGAGGCGGCGTACCGCACGTCATGGCTTACCCGTAAGGTGCATGACCTGCCGGCGTTCGAAATGACGCGCGCGCGGCGCGCCTGGCAGGCCAACGCCGATCAAATCAAGCTGCTGGAGGCGGCAGAGCGCGCGCTGAATATCTGGCCGAAACTGCGCGCGGCTATCAGCACGGCGCGGTTGCACGGCGGCGCGGCCCTTGTGCTCGGGGTGCGGCAGGGGATGCCCGACCAGCCCCTGCGCGTCGAAGCGCTCGGCAAGAATACGCTGCGGTACGCGATCGTCGTTTCCAAGCACCAGCTTTCCGCCCCGTTCGGCATGGAAACCGACGTCACGAGCGACTTTTACGGTCAGCCCGCCATGTACGAATTGCGCGGCGCGAAGGGCAATTCGGTTCGTATCCACCCCTCCCGCGTGATTCCCTTCCACGGCTCGCCGCTGCCCTCGGGTGCGGTCACGATCGCCGCGATCGACCAGTTTTGGGGCGACCCGCTCTTGCAGTCGATCAAAGGTGCGATCGACAACGCCGAGGTTTCGCAGGCGGCGGTCGCGACCTTGCTTCACGAAATGAAGCAGGACGTTATCAGCATTCCCGACCTCACCGAACAGATTGCGACCGAGGGTGCCGAGGGGAAACTTGCCGCGCGTATCGAGGCGATAAATCGGTTCAAATCCATGTTTAACGCCTTGCTGCTCGACGGCGGCGAGGGGGGCGAGAACGGCGGCGGCGAGACGTGGGAAACGCGGCAAATTTCGTTTGCGCAGTACCCCGAGCTCTTGCGGCAATTCCTCTCGATCGTGGCCGGTGCCGCCGACATTCCCGTGACGCGGCTTATGGGCGAAAGCCCCGGCGGCCTCAATTCGACCGGCAAGGGGGAGCAGGACGATTTTAACCGCATGATCGAGGCGCGCCGCGACGACGAGCTCGCCCCGGCCCTCGCGCGGCTTGACGAAATTCTGATACGTTCGGCGCTCGGCTCGCGGCCCGACGAGGTCACGTACGAATTCGGCGCGCTATCCGACCCCGACGAGAAAGAGGAAAGCGAGAACGAAAAGCGCGAAGCCGAGACGGTGGAGATTTACCACCGCACCGGGATTATTCCGAAAGATGCGCTCGCCAAGGCTGCGGCTAACCGCATGATCGAAAGTGGACGCTGGCCGGGGCTCGACCAAGCTATCGAGGAAAGCGAGCAGGAGCTTGGCGCGCTCGACGATCCCGACGCGGCGGACGATGACGAGGGGCTGCCCCCGCCCGCGAACGACGACGAGCGTATCGGCCAAATGGAGCAGCGCGGCACAGTGACGCGCGACCAGGCAATTTCGCTGATAACCGACGCCTCGCCGCGATCGCTCTACGTCTCGCGCAAGCTGCTAAACGCGGCGGAATTGCTCGCATGGGCGAAAGAGCAGGGCTTCGAAGGGCTGGAGCCGGCCGCCGAGCTTCACGTGACCGTGATTTACAGTCGCCGGCCGGTCGATTGGATGAAGGCCGGCGAAGATTGGCCGAGTGGACCCGATGGCGACGGAACGTACACGGTCGCCGAGGGAGGTCCGCGCTTGGTCGACCAGTTCGACGGCGGCGCCACGGTGCTCTTGTTCGCCTCGTCGCACCTTTCTTACCGGCACGAGCGTATCCGCGAGGTATCCGGCGCGGCGCACGGGTTCGCCGAATATCAGCCGCACGTCACGTTGTCGTACGCTGCGCAGAGCGCCGAGACGCTGGCGAATGCGCGCCAAAATCCGTTTACCGGCAAGCTCAAGTTCGGCCCCGAGATTTTCAGGGAAATCGAGGGGTGAAAATCGACCTGGCGGCCCTCGTACGGCGCGCGGGGGTTTACCGGCGCGATACATTCGTCGCGTCGCCGATCGAGCCGACCCGCGCGCAAGAGAACGACGTGCTGCGGCTCTACATGCGTGTCGTGCGGGCGTGGCAGCGCGAATGGCTTGACCGCATCCGGCCCGTTTACGAGCGGACGCTAGGCGAGCCGGCCTTCCGCGATAGCGTGAACGACGTCGAGGGCGCGACCGAGGAAGCCGCCGCGGCGCTCAATCGCCTCGTGGTGGCAATGTCCGCCGGCCTCGGAAATTGGGTCGTCGAGGTCGAGCAATGGCACCGCGGCCGGTTCGCGCAGCTATTCACGCCGACGGGGGTACGTCTCGATATGATGCTCGGGCCGGGCGACGTCGGGCCGACGCTGCAGGCCGTGCTCGGCGAAAATCTTTCGCTTATCCGCTCACTTAATGACCAAATGCGCAACGGCATTTCCGGCGCGGTTTTCCGCGGCCTTACGAACCGCACGCCCGCGCGCGAGGTTGCCCGCGAAATCCGCAAGCAAGCCGCGATCGGCCAGCGGCGCGCCGAGCTTATCGCCAGCGACCAGTTGCGCAAATTAACGGGTCGGCTCGACCAGGCACGGCAAGAGCAGGTGGGCCTGCGCACGTTCGAATGGGTCCACTCGCGCAAGGCGCACCCGCGGCAAATCCACGTCGAGCGCAACGGCAAGCGCTTTCGCTGGGACTCGTACGTCGGAAAAAACGACCCGCCGGGCCGCGCGATCAACTGCGGCTGCCGGGCGCGGGCGGTACTGCCGTTGTCGGTTGATTAGTCCCCGCTCGCCCCGGCGCAAAGGCGTTCCCATTCGCGCCGGGGCTTTTACAGGAAAACCAGCGCACGGGTCGACGCGTGACACGATGCCGGCAGGGGGACGCCCCCGCTCTTTCGTCTCGGTTTTCCATGAACCGGGACCGCAACCGGGTTCCTCGGGTAGCTAGCCCAAACCTACAGCCGGCGCGGCCCGACTCGCCATGACCGTTGCGTCAATTCTTTTTGATTGTCAACCCTCTAGCGCTCGGTTAATTTGCCGGCCCATGGCGCAGATTTTCGATTTTGCCCCCGTACAAATTGAGCACGGGCAGGCGCGAATAACCCCGGAGGGCTATTTGGTCGCCGACGCGCTGGTCGGGCGGGCGAACAATATTCAGGAATACCGCGCTGCGGAGCTCGGCGACGCGTTCGCCGACCGCGACCCGAATTCGACCATTCGCGTATTCCGCCCCGAGGCCGAGGTTTTCGCGACCGACAGCCTCAAGACGGCTTCCCGCCTGCCAATCACGCTCGACCACCCGGTACAGGACGGCCGACCGGTCATGGTCGACGCGAAAAACTGGCGCGAGTTCGTCAAGGGCGAAAGCGGCGAGCAGATCATGCGGGACGGCGAGTTTATCCGCGTTCCGATCCGCGTGACCGACGCGGGCGCCGTCAACAGCGTGCGCCGCGACCGGCAGGAATTTTCACTCGGCTACGTGGCCGAGATTGTCGTCGACAGCGGCGAATTCGAAGGCCAGGCGTACGACGCCAAGCTCACGAACATTCGCTATAACCACTTAGCCGCTTGCCGGGCCGCGCGGGGCGGCCCCGAATTGCGGATTACCGACGAAAACCCCGCACCGTTCACCCGGCAACAGGAGGTTACGACCATGCCGAAGATTGTTCTTATCGACGGCCTCCCGGTCGACGTGTCGAACCCCGACGTCGCCGAGCAGACGATTACCCGTCTGCGCGACGCCCGCGATACCGCGACCGAGGCGCTTACCGCTGCGCAGACCGCGGTCGACGAGCACAAGGCGACGATCGCCACGCGCGACGCGGAAATTGTCAACCTGAAAGACGCCGTAGAAAAGGCCAAGCCGACGCCGGCCGGCCTGCGCGACGCCGCCGCCGCCTACGCCCGCACGTCCGCGAAGGCCAAGGCCCTCGGCGTGACCGTGACCGACGCCATGGACGTCCCGGCGATGCAGAAGGCGGCCGTTATCGCGAAGCTCGGCGACGCGGCCAAGGACTACGACGACGCGCAGTACGCCGCGGCGTTCGATGCGCTGGCGGCCGGCGTTGCCGACGCCCCGGCCAATCTGCAGGACGCGGGCGACCCGCTGGCGGCGCTCGTCGGGACTGGCGCGCCCGCCACGATCGGCGACGCCGCGACGGCGATGGCCGACGCGCGCGCCAAGCGACTCGAGCGGTACGCAACCGCGCACAAGGGCAAGGCGCAGGCGTAAGCCGGCGCCCCGTAAGCAGCAAACTAGGGAGCGAGCCCCATGGCTATCGTACAGGACACTTATAACGAGACGCCCGTCAAGGGCTTCCCGGGCATGATCGCAAACGGGGAGCTGCGTAACAGCATTTCCCGCACCGTGGCCGATGCTGCGGGCCTCGCCTTTGGCGCCCCCGCGTTCCGCACCGACACCGACGGGCAGTGCACCGCCACCCCCGCGGCCGACGCGTTTCTCGGGTGGGCAATCGCGCACCATGGCGTACAGCCCCTGCCGGGCGGCGTCGCTGCGGATATCTACCCGCAATACGACAGTGCGGGCCTGATTACGCAGGGCGCGATTTACGTCACCGTTACCGGGGCGGTCGACGAGGGCGACGCGCTTACCGTCGGTTTCGGCGCGAGCGCTGCGGCCGGCGTGGGCGCGACCGCTGCCGACGCGACCCATGCCGCTACCGGTTGGGTCGCCGACGAGACGCTTTCGGGCAGCGGCCTTTGCCGCATCGCTCGCCGGTAACACGCGCAGAAAGAGGGGCATAAAGCCATGGAAATCAATTTTCACGACGCGCAGCAGGCCATGGGCTTTATCGTCCCGCAGACGCTGCGTATTTCGACCGAAATCGACCAGACGGAATACCCGTCCTGGGACTACGCGCGCCTTATGTTCGTCAACACCGACGGCGATATGTGGGACCGCGGGACCGTGTTCTATTCCGGCGATATCGCCGGCAAGGCGCGGTGGCTGGCGGGCGCCGGTCGCGATATGCCGTACGCGGATATCTCGACCACCCAGCACCTGCAGGCGAACCACTTTGCCGGGATCGGGTATTCGTGGTTCCTGCAGGAGTTGCAACAGGCCGCTAAGGCAGGTCGCAATCTCACCAGCGACAAGGCCGACGCGGCGCGCGAGGTCGCGGAGTCGTTCGTTTACGGCATCGCCATGCGCGGCGACGCGGAAAAGGGCCTTACCGGCCTCGTGAACAACCCCGACGTCCCGGCCGCCGACGTTCCGGCGGACGGTACCGGGGGGCTTACGACTTTTGCGTCGAAGGACGCCGACTTGATCCTGCGCGACGTTAACGCGGTGCTCAATGCGCCGTTTAACGCCACCATGGAAACCAAGCGCGCCGATACCCTCGTGCTCCCGACGACCCGGCTGCAGTCGCTCGCCGAAACGCGTATCGGCGATACGACCATGACGGTTCTTGCCTTCCTCAAGGCGAATAACTCGTACACGCTGGAAACCGGCCAGGCGCTTTCGATCATCGGTACGCGCGAGCTCGAAGCGGCCGGCGACGGCGGCACGGCGCGCATGATGGCGTACGCGAACAATCGTACCGTCGTGCAGATGCACCTGCCCGGCCCGCACGAGTTCCTGCCGCCGTTCCAGATTTCCAGCATGGAATGGGAAGTCGCCGGCATTATGAACGTCGGCGGCGTCGAATTCCGCCGGCCCAAGGGTGCGGCGTACCGCGACGGCATCTAATCGTCACGCGGGGGCGAGCCGTGCGGCTCGCCCCCGGTAGCAAAAGGGAAATCCGGTCATGGCGAAAGTTACGATCAAGAATACCGCCCGCGGCCTTCGCGGCGTGAATACCGATGGCGGCCTCGTCTATATCGAGCCTGGCGCTACCGAAACGCTGGAAGTTTCTGGCGCCAACCTCAAAGGCGCCCGCGGTCGCTCTTATTTCGAGTTTGGCGACAGTGCGACTGCCGACAGCGACGACGAGGGCAGCGAGCCGACCGGCGACGGCCTCGACGATATGAGCGTCGGCGACCTCGACAAGATTATCGCCGCCGAGAACGTGACCGTGCCGGAAACCGGCTCGGGGCAGAACGGCAACGTCGTGAAGGTCGACAAGGTCGCTGCGATCCGCGCCGCTCGCGAAGGCAAGGCGAACGGGACCGACGCGCTCGACGGTATGAGCGACGACGACCTGCGCGCGACCGTCCAGGCGCTCACCGGAACCGAGCCGCCCGCAGACGCCGATCGCGCCGCCCTGCTCGACCTCGCGCGGGGCGCTACCAGCGGTTCGTAATGCAAGCGGCCCCCATTTTCCGCCGGGCGACCGCGCCGACGACCGGGCAACGGCTTTCCTGCGCTTTGGATGAAGCGTAAAGCGTCGGGGGGCCGGCCCGGGGGTCGGGTTCATTGATCGGCGTAAGGGAGCAACGGCGCACCATGGCTTACGAAATCCCGACCGCCGCCGACCTTATCGTGACGTATCCCGCGTTTGCGGACGTACCGGCGGCGACGATCGACAAGCATATCGCCAACGCCGCGAGCGCCGCCGTCGATACGTCGTGGGACGGGGCGGACTACGCCCCCGCGATCGAGGCCAAGGCGGCGCACGAAATGGCGCTGCTCGGCCTCGGCGCGCAAGGGGAGGTCGCGGGGTACGCCGCGGCGGGCCTCACCAGCATTCGCAGCGGCAATTTTCAGGCGTCGTTCTCGGCCGACAAGGTCAAGAAAGCGAGCGGCGGAACGCTCGACGCGACCCCCTACGGCCAGGCGTACAAGCGCCTGCTCTACAAGAACAAGCGCGGCCCGCGGGTCGTCTCGATCGGCGGCGATACGGTTTCGGCCTCGCCGTTCGTGCGGCTGAATAACGGGCAGATTTTCCCGTGAAGCTGCTTGCGGGAGGCGCGGCCGCCCTGTTCGGCGAAATCCTCGGCGGGGCGTACCTGGCCGGGCGCGTCTGGACGACCACGATTGCCTATGCGCCAGATGGCAGCATGACGCGCACCGAAACCGAATCACCGTGCTTGCTGCAAGTCGACTCGGCGACCGAGGAAATGGTCGCCGCCGAGGGCTACACGACCAGCGACCGCGCTATTTACGTACTGCGCTCGTCGTTCGACGGCGCGTTCGATACCGACTGCGAAATTGCGGTCGACGAGGGGCCGTACGCCGGTACGCGGTGGAAAGTCGCGAGCCCGATCGACGGCGACCCGGGCGCGGCGTATTGGCTTTGCCGCGGCGTGCTGCAAAAGGCGGCCGCGTAATGGCGAAAGTGACCGGAGCCGACAAGCACAAGCGCCGTCTGCGCAAACTGCGCGGCGCGCGCATGGTGCGCCCCGTGACGCAGGCGATTTTCGCCGCGGCGCAAGACTTGGCCGTCGACGCCGCTATCTCGATCACAACGGGCGCGGTGGGGGGCAAGAACCACGTGCCGTCCGCACCTGGCACCCCGCCGAACGCCGATACCGGTATTCTCGACGCCAATATCGAGGCGACCAGCACCGGGCCGCTTACAGCCGAGGCGAGCAGTAACGCGCCGTACGCCGCTGCGCAAGAATTCGGCAACCCGTCGAACAACCTGCCCGAGCGCCCGTATATGCGGCCCGCCGCCAAGCGCTCGCGCCCCGAGGCGCAAAAGCGCGTGGTCGACGCCGTCAACAAGGTTATTCGTTCTAGTGGCGCGTGATACCAGCCTTTATGTGCGGCGGGCCGGCCTCTCGCTGCTATGGGCCGACGCGGACCTGCACGCGGCGGTCGGCGGGCGCATCTACCCGCCGCAGCGCCCGAGCGACCCGACGTGGCCGTTCGTGGGCTGGGGCGTGCCGATCGTCGGGCCTTTCGAGGCGAGTTGCCTGGACGGCGCGGAAATCGACTTTGCGGTGCATACTTACGCCGCGACCGACGAGGACGGAGCCGAGACGGTTTCCGGCGAGGAATTGGCGACCGAGCTATGCGGGCACGTCGCCCGAGTGCTCGCCGAGGCGGGCGAGGTCGACCTTGCGCCGCACGGTTGCCCGTTTCCGGCGACAGCGCATTTTACCTGGCGCTCGTCGCAGGTTATACAGAACGGCAGCGAAGCCGACGCCTTTCATGGTATCGTGTCGATGCGCGCGAACGTCGCAAGCTAAAGGGAACGCCCATGTACGTCATTTTCGAACGCGACTACGACCATAAGTGGCCGAGCGGCGCCGTGTCGGCCTACAAGCGCGGGTGGAAGGGCACCGTAAAGCGCGAGGTCGGCGAGGCCGCAATCAAGCTGAAACGCGCCCGTAAGGGTAGGCCCGACGATGACGCCCCGGACCAGGTCGAAACGCTGCCCGGCGGCTTGCCGGTCGAGCTCGCCGAACCCGACGCGCTCACCCCAAATCGGCACGTTGCCGACGACGACGATTCCAAGTAAGACAGGCAAAAGCGAAAGGTAGCGGCTATGGCAGTTCCAACGATCGTAAAGGGCGGGTACGTCGACATTCTGCTCGGCGACGGCAATACCGACCCGGGCCCCGAGATTTTCACGCCGATTTGCGGCCTCACCACCCGGCAGCTTACGCAACAGGTCAACACGAACGACGTGTTCGTGCCTGACTGCGCCGACCCGGAATTCGTGCCGGTGCGCCGCCTCGTGCCGACCGGGCGACAGTGGGATATCAGCGGCGACGGCCTGCTTAACCTCGACAACTGGACCGACCTGCAGGGCGAGGTCGGCGTGACCTCGAATTACCGATTCGTTGTCGCCCGCCCGGCCGGCTCGACCGACGGTATCGGGTATTTCGCGGGGCCGGCGATGATTACGAACATGCAGATCGGCGGCACGACCGGCGACGGCCAGTTTTCGACCGTTTCCCTCGCGATCGCCAGCGACGGCGAGTGGACGTTTACGGAGGGCGCGCAGCCCGTCTAATGCAGACGCATATCGACCTGAAATTCGCCGACGGCGAGTACCGTTTCGCGCTGGGGCTCGCGCAAATTCACGAGCTCCAGACGAAATGCGGTATCGGCATCGGCGGCCTTTACGCCCGGGTACTGCAAGGGCGCGTGCCCGATCAACCCGAGGTCGGGCACCCGCTTTACGCCGCGTATTACGTCGACGACCTGGTCGAGGCTATCCGGCAGGGGCTTATCGGCGGCGGCGAGGGCCGGGTGAACGGCGAGACGGTCAAAGTTTCGAGCACTCGGGCAAACGAGCTTGTCGACCGCTACGTGCTCGGCCCTGACGTCGCGCTCGGCGACCTTTGGAAAATCGCCGCCGCGGTCCTCTACGCGAAGATCGAGGGGTATAAGCCGGCGGTCGACGAGGCGAACGATAAAAAAAAAGACGACCCGACCACGCCGCCCCCGACGAGCGAGACGACGGTTTCCTAGACTACCCGGCCGCGCTGGTCGATTGCGCGATGATGAACGGCATAGGCCCCGAGGAAGCGGGCCGCATGACGTACTGGCAATATACGGCGATGCGCCACGTCTGGAACGCGCGGCACCGCTCGCCGGATGAAAGCGACGACGAGGATATCGAGTTGCCGACGGTTGACTATGTGCGCGAGCGCATGGCGATGCTAGAAGCGGCGGGGATAAGCGGCACGAGGCATTAGGTCATGGCAGCAGTTACCGCCGATCGCGTCATAGTCGAGCTAGAAGCGAAGCTCGATCGGTACGAGGCCAACGTACGCCGCGCCGAACAAAAATTCGACCAGGCGACTCGCTCGATTTCGAACGATGCGAAGCGCATGGAACGCGATATCGCGCGTAGTTCGGAACAAGTCGGGCAGCGCTTTCGCGCGCTCGCTGGTACGTTCGCCGCCGCGTTCTCGGCCCGCCAGGTGCAAGAGCTTGCCGACGGCTATACGCGCTTCACAAACCAGCTTGCCGTTGCCGGGCTGGAGGGCGAACGCTTGGCGAGCGTGCAGGACAAGCTGTTTGCATCCGCGCAACGCTACGGCGTCGAGCTCGAGTCGCTCGGCACGCTCTATAGCCGGGGGGCGCAGGTCGCCAACGAGCTCGGCGCGACGCAAGCCGAGTTGCTGCAATTCACGAACGGGGTTGCCGCTGCGCTCAAAGTGCAGGGGTCGAGCGCGACGCAGGCGCAGGGCGCGTTGCTCCAGCTTTCGCAGGCCCTCGGGAGCGGCACGGTTCGCGCCGAGGAATTCAACTCGATTAACGAGGGCGCGCTACCGATCCTTAAGGCCGTCGCGCAAAACATGGACGCGGCCGGCGGCTCGGTCGCCCGGCTTAAAAACCTCGTGAATGAAGGCCAGGTTTCGAGCGACGCGTTTTTCCGCGCGTTCCTCGCCGGGTCGGCCGATTTGGAGGCGCAGGCCGAGCAGGCAACGCTCACGATCGGTAACAGCTTCACCGTGCTTAACAACGCGCTCGGCGTGTATGTCGGGCAGACCGACCAGGCGCTTTCGGCAACCGAGCGGATTAGCGCGGCGATCATTTCGCTTTCGGAAAACCTCGATACGGTGGCGACCGCACTTGGCGTAATCGGCGCGGTGCTGCTTGGGCGGTTCGCCGCCGGCATGGTCGCCGCGGGCGCGTCGGCCGGCGTCGCGTCGACCGCGATATTCGCACTGCAGGCCCGGGCGGTTGGCGCCGCGACCACCATGGAGGCGCTGGCGCTCACAAGTGCGACGGCCGGGCGCGCCATGCTCGCGGCGTTCGGGGGCCCGGTCGGCATCGCCGTGACCGCCCTTACCCTCGGTATCTATTACCTCGCCACGCGGCAAAAGGAAGGCGCGCAGGCGAGTGAGGATTACGCCCGGCAGCTAGACGAGTCGCGCGTTGCTGCCGACCGCGTACGGGACGCGACCGACCAACTAGCGACCGCGACAGGCCGCGCCCGCGACGCCTCTATCGCCAACGCAAAGGCGCTGCGCGAGGAAACAGTGCAGCTTTACGAGAACGCGAAAGCCGCGACCGCAGCGGCGCGCGCCAAGCTGCAAACGACGATCGACGAGAATCGGCAGCGCATTCAGCAGTCGACCCGCGTAACGACCGGCGCCGGCTCGGGCTACGACCCAACGCTAGGTGAAATCCGTCGGGCCCGCACGCGCGAGGCGCAGGCGCGCGCGGATATCATGGCTGCCGAGCAGACCAAGGCCGCCTATGCCAAGCAAATCGCCGAGCTCGACGCTGCGATAAAAGCCGCGCCGAATGTTCGCACGCCGCCGGCCGGCGGCGGGGCGGCGCCCAAGCATACCGGCGGCGGAAGCCGTGCTCGCCAAGTCGACCCCGACGAGCTTGCGCGGCGCTTTGAGGACGATTTAGCGCGCGGGGAGGTCGAGCTTTTGCAGGCCCTCGCCGACGTGACCGGCACGCTAGAGGCGCGCCGCGACGCCGAGCGCGCGACAATCCGCGCCGAGCAGGAAGCGACCGCCCGTTCCATTCAGGCCGACAAGGATTTGAGCGACGCGCAACGCGGCCGGTTGCTCGCGCTTAACGACCAAATCGCGGCGGCCCGGCTCGCGGCGATCGAGGCCGAGCGGGAGCGGGAGGCGATCGAGGCCACGGTGCTCTTGCGGCAGGAGGATTTGCGCAATCAGCAAGACGTGCTGCGCCTGCAGGCCGACCTCGCCGACACGGCCAAAAAGCGCCGGGAAATTGAGTTACGACTGCTCGACCTGCAGTACGAGGAAGAACGAATCCGGCTGCAAGCGATCGCAGACGACGAACGCGCGTCGAATGCCGAGCGCGCCGCGGCAAATGGTCGCCTGGCGTCCATGGGCGAGCAGTACGAGCTAGAGCGCGAGGGGGTCATACGTGATACGGAAAGCCCCTTCGAACGTTACCGCCGCCGCCTGAACCGCTCGCAAGAGCAGGTGCAGGAAGACGCGGAACAATGGATGGTCGACGAGCTAGAGGGCATCCAAGACCGGCTGCATAAAGCGATCACCGACAAGCTCGGCGTGAAAGACCCGATACTTGGCGGTATTCTCGACCTGTTTATCGAGCAGGTCATAATGCGCCCGCTCGCCGACGCGTTCGCCAACGCGGCGGGCGGTGGGGGCGGCTTTTTTGGCGCGCTGGTTAGCGGTATCGGCTCGATATTCAGCGGCGGCCGGGCGTCGGGCGGTCACGTCTCGGCGGGCCGCATGTACCAAGTCAACGAGCAAGGAATCGAGGGTTTCCAGCCCGCCGGGTCGGGGAAGATAATTCCCCTCGGGCGGATGCGCGGTGCAGGCGCAGGCGGCGGTGTCACGATAAATCAAACGGTCAAGGTCGACGCGTCGGGAAGCGTGAACCCCGAGGGGTACGCCGAGCATATCGTGACGCGCGTACGGCAAGAAACGGTGGCGATTGTCGGCGAGGGGATGAAGCGGGTAAACAAGGGCGTGCCCGCGCGACTCGCGCAGTACCAACAGGACGGAACCTAAGTGCCGGCATACCGGGAATCTTTCATCTTCCGCATTGAGACGGACGAACCCGCGATGTTCTGGACCGGGCACGGCGACCTTTTGCTGCCGCCCGATTCGGTCATTCCCGGGCCGGAACCGGAAATCGCGCTCGGCGGCGGTACGCTTATCAGTATCCCCGACCTCGAATTGCTCTTGAACGGCCGGGCGCAGCGGCTCGAAATCGGCGTTTCCGGCGTCGACGAGGCCACCCTTGTGTACGCGCAAGAGGAAGCGCCGCAGGTGCCGGGCGCGCCAGTCTATATCGGGCGGGTCGAGTTTGACGAGGATTGGCAGCAAGCCCTCGTCGAATGGGAGTGGAGCGGCGAGGGGCGCGGCCTGTTCGTGGCCGGGGAGGACGGCAACGAGGGCCGTACGCGGACGATCACGCTTAAGGTGGGCGCCGGGGATACGACCCGCTCGCGCGCGCCTTATGCCTTTTTCACCGACGCGGACCAGCGCCGGGATTTCCCGACCGATGCGTTTTTCTCGAATATCGGGCAGATAAACGCCGGCACGTCTCGCCGCTGGGGCCCCGCGCAATGACCGCGCTCGGCGATTTCCTGCGCGAAGGCGGCGCGCGGCGGCGCGAAATTGGCGAATGGGATTGCGCGACCTACCCCGCCGCATGGGCGATCGCTTGCGGCTACCCCGACCCGCTCGCTCGCTGGCGCGGGGCGTACGCGACCGAGGATGAAGCGCGGCAGCTTATGACCGATTGCGGCGGCCTCGTCGAAATGTACGCCGCGGGCATAGCCGACGCAGGGATACCCGAGACGACCGCACCGTACGAGGCGGGCGATATCGGCGTGATACGGCTAATCGGCGAGCAGGCGGGCGCGATCTATACCGGCGAGCGTTGGGCCCTTTGCGCCGAGCGCGGTATGACGTTTGCCAAGCTCGACGATGCGTGCGTGCTGCGCGCCTGGCGGCCGGCCCATGGGTAAGACGCTCGGGAATATCCTCGCCGTCGCCGCCGCGGTCGCGGTGAACGTGATCCCCGGCGTCGGGCAGTTCTTGTCCGCGGCGATCGGTACCACGCTCGCGACGGCGACGATTACGGGCATCACGCTTTACGGCCTGCAGTCGGGCATAAGCCTGCTTGGCCTTGGTCCCGGGGCGGCCAAACCCGATACGACCGAAACCGCGATCAAGACGAGTCGGCCGCCCCGCGTCTCGGCGTACGGGCGGTCACGGCTTTATGGCGCCTATGCGCTCTACGAGACGGCGACGAACGGAACCGCCGTCGACGTGTATGCCGTTCACGACGGGCGCCTCGACGGGATCGAGCGCTACTATCTCGGCGACGAGCACGTAACGCTAACAGGCAGTGCGGTAAACGAGGGCGCAGACGGGCGGTATCGCGACAATGCGGTCAATCTCTACTCGACCGACGGCAGCGTGCCAGGCGCGGGGTTTCCGGCTCTTACGTCGTTGCTCGGGAGCGTCTGGAGCGCGAATCACCGCGGCGACAACGTGGTCGCCCTCGCGCTCACCGCAAAGAGCGTGAAGGCTGACAAATTCCAAGAGACGTACCCGACGTCGACGGTTCCCGTGCCCTCGATCGTCGCGCGCTGGCAGCGCTGCCCCGACCCGGCCGCGCCCGACCCGCTCGACGAAAGCGGGTGGACCTGGACCGAAAACCCGGTGCGGCAGTTGCTGCATTACAAGCTGGTGCGCGAGGGGCCGCGGCCCGCGCTAGCTAAAAGCGACCCGGGGTACGCCGCGGCGCTTGCGACGTTGCGCGAAGCATGGTGGGCGCGGAAAATCGCGCCGACGCTGCAATACTGGATCGACGCCGCAGCGGATTGCGACTCGCCGGTTCCTCTCAAAGCGGGCGGTACCGAGGCGCGCTATCGCTCGTCGGTCGCACACAAGCATACCGACGAGCACAAGGGGCCGATCGCCAATATCGTTGCGACGTTCGACGGTTGGGTCGCCCCGCGCAGCGACGGCGCGCTCGTGATCTACTCGGGCCGCTATTACGCGCCCGATCCCGTCGCCGACCTGATCGGACCCGACGAAATCGTTTCGTATACGTGGGACGGCGGCGCGGTCGACGACGACGAGGCGGTAAACGAGGTCGTTTGCAGCTACATTTCGGCCGACCATGATTTCAACATGGTGGAAACCGATGCCTGGCGCGACGAGACGGATATAGCGCGCCGCGGCCAGGTGCTTTCGGCGCCGCAGGAAATCCAAGTACCGTCGCACGGGCAGTCGCGCCGGCTCGCCAAACGCCGAATCGCGCGCGCGCTGGCCGTCAACCGCGGCACGATCACGACGAACATTGCCGGCCGTCATGCGCGGCACAAACGGTACGTTTGGCTGCGGCTCGTCGAGGCGGGGACGACGTTCTACGAGGGGCCCGCGGAAATTACCGGGGCGACGCGCGCCGTGCGCGGCGGTGTTACGTTCCAATGGGTCGCGGCCGACCCGAACGTCGACGAGTGGAACCCCGCGGCCGAGGAAGGCGACCCGGCGGCCAAAGGCAACCGCGTTCCTCCGCTCCCGCTCGTCGCCCCGGTTATCTCGGCAACGGCGGTGCAATTCGATACGGACGGCGCGCGAGTGCAGTTGACGGTCGATAGCCCCGACCGCGACGACCTTACCTGGTTCGCGCACTGGCGCGTGCAGGGGGCCGGGATTTGGGGGCCCGACGAGACGTATTCGGACACCGGCAGCGGGGCCTCGGTCACGCTTATCTCGGGCCTCGTGCCGACGGAAAAAACGCTCGAATTCCAAGTTTCGTACCAAACCGGCGACGGGCGCTTTTCCGAATGGTCGGCCGCCGAGGAGGTCGACACGAGTACCGCGGCGATCGCGCCCAACCCCGTGACCAACTTGGCGGCTAACGGCGCAGCGGGCGAGGCGGAAATCTCGGGCCGTAACCCGACTAGCGAGAATTTTGCATACGTGCGTATCTATCGGGCGACCACGACCAATTTTGCCGATGCCGTCGACGTGGGCGAGCCGACCGAAAAGGGCCTCGGGCAAACGTTCGTCTTTACCGACACGGTCGCGGCGGGTACCTATCAGTATTGGGCGCGGTCGTTCAATGCGGGCGGTATCGGGGCAACCCCGACCGGACCAGACGAGGCGGTGGTTTCCTGATGTTCATTTTTCCCGCGCATATCCTCACCCCCCTTTCGATCGCCCGACGCGTCGAAGGGCAGGTATTGAGCGGAGGGACGTCACTGGCCGGCGAGGAAGATACCATTTATGCGGACGGCGGCGGGCGATGGCTGATCGAGTATACCGGGATCGAGCTACCCGACGAGGATACAGTGCGGGTATGGGAGGCGTGGAGCGAGTACCTTAGCGGCGGCGTGGTCGAGTGCCTGGTGCCGCTTATCTCGTTTGCGACCTCGCCGCGTAGTTATCTCGGCACCCGCAAGAAACGCCCGTCGAACCTCTACTACGACGACCGCGAGTGGCCTACCGTCCTGCGCTATAGTTCGCCCGAGCACGAGGCCGAGTTTGCCGCCGACGCGGCGTTGCGAGCGACGACCGTAGCGCTCACGGTGCAAAAGGGCCCCCATCCGCGAGGCGGGGAGGTTTTTTCGTACGACGGTCGGGCGCACCGGATCATTCGGAAAACGGGCGAAAACCTGTACTTGATCCGCCCCCCGCTGCGCCAGGCGACGCCCGCCGGAACCCCTGCGATATTTGATTTTCCTCTCGTAAAAGCTACAGCGGCACGTGGGCAGCAACTCGGCGTTCCGTTGTTTCGCGGCCAGCAAGCGACGGTCGGGATTCAGTTTTGGGAGTCGGTATGACCATAACAATTGGAATTCCGCGAAACGGCGATTTCTACCGGGAGTGGCAGTTGCTTGACTATGACGAGCAACCCATCGACCTGACCGGGCATACCTTGGAAATGGACGCCCGAGAGATAGCGGGGGACGGGACCGTTTTGGCCTCGGCCGTTATAAGTATCATAGAGCCCGCAAATGGCATATTCACCGTTCGATGGCGCGGCGAGGATTTCGATGGGTACGGCGAGCGTACAGCCGTCGCTCGTGCCGCTTCCGACCTCAAGCACACCTACCCCGACGGTGTGCGCGATGTTTACCCGTATTGCCTTCTTGAAATTTTGCCGGAGTCGACCGAATGACCGTAGCACGAACCGTTATTGTCAAAGCGGCCCGTGGCGATAATTTCGCCGACGTTGCCCGCCGTACTGGCGCGTACGGCGTCACGCCGAACGATACCGACGCCGACGTTCTCGAAAAGCTCGCGGATTGGGCGATCGTGGAAAACCCCGGCTTCAAAGGCGACAAGGGCGACCCGGGCGGCAACGTCATGGCTATCGGCCTATTCGCCGACGCCGGGGGAATGGCGATTTCGGCGGGTGCGGATGCGGTCCGCACTGCGGGGCATACGGTCGAGGGTATTGGAATCGCCGACTACGTTTACGACGCGGCGGTCGACGCGGCTTATGTCGCGGCGCACCCGCAAACCAGCTTTCTCGCCGCAGACGGACGCGGCTTCCGCTTGGTTTTTTCTGGCGAGGCGCACGTTGACGCGTTCGGCGCGCTCGGTGACGGGTCCGACGAGTCGGTTGCGGTTCAAGCCGCAATGACCGCGACCACGGGGCGATTAAATTTCAGAGATGGGGCCACGTACATTGCCCAGGGGCTAGTTCCCCACGACAACCTCACCTTGGCCGGTGCCGCAACGATTAGGCCCCCCGTTTCCCAAACGGATCACGTAATACATTATAATTCCGCGACAACCCTATACGACTTCAATATCGAAGGCTTAACGTTCCTTGGCCGCGGTACGTCAACTTACGATGCAATCCATATCACTAGCCCCACGCCGGAGGCGATTTCGCAAAATTGGAATGAGAGCACGCTTTCGCGCCTCGATATCTCACAGTTCCGCAACGGCATCTTTTGCCCGACGCCCCGGAGCGTCCGCCTGCGGGACTGTTACATTTGGGGAAATGCGAACGGCATCGCTTGGGATTGGGAGCATTTTTATCTCGACCACTGCACGGTGATGTTCAATGGCGTGGGGCTCTACGTCGGGCATGGCAGCCCGGTTGGCACGGGTATTCATCACTTCCGCATTATTGGCACCCCGATCGCGCACAACACCGTTGCCGGCATCAAAGGCAATATGTCGTCGGGCTCTATTATAGCTTGCTCCCTTATTGACAACGGGAGCGACCCCGACCCCGCTGCGGGGCACGGCCATATCGTCGGCGAGGGCGTGCTCAGCAACATGCGGATCATCGGAAACCGCTTGGAAAAAGGGCCGGCAACCCCGTTCGGAATAGTCAACGTGGCGCCCGGCTCACTGGCCGTCCGCAATCTCATTCAGGCCAACACGTTTATTTCGAATGCGGTCGCGGACCTTTACGGCTCTTTTGCTCAATGTTCCGTTGTCGGCAACTTATCCCGCCTGTGCGGGGGCAACTTTTACGTAAACACTGGCGGCTCGACTGCCGACATGATCTTTACTGGCAACCAAGTAAGTGATTGCGCTAAAGAAGCGATGGTCCTTTCGGGGACTATGATAGCTATGGACATAAGCGGAAACGCGATCACTAATGCCGGTATCTCGGGTGCTGCCGGGACGTATAGCGCCATTCGTCTAGCGACCGGCGCCTCGCTGAACCAAGCAAGCATTAGCCGCAACACTGTTAGAAACACCACCGGCACCAAATACACGCAGCACGCCGTCGATTTGACCGCTGCGACCGTGCTATCGTCGGTCAAGGTGAGGGATAACACCTGCCGCAATCTGAACGCTACCGCGATCAACACGACGGCAACGGCGCTTTCCGACGGGCTTGTCGTGATCGACAGTAACGACGGTACTGTTTCGGAAAACACCGGGGTGGCGACAATCGTTGCGGGTGATACTTTCGTCGATGTCGGGCACGGGCTTGCCTATACCCCTTCGGCCACTCGCATTAGCGTCAACCCCGCGACTCCTGTTGCGTATGCAGTGCCCCCGGGAAACATCACTGCTACGCATTTCCGCGTCAGCATAGCGGCCGCGGCCGGCGCGAACATCACATTTAACTGGTCCGCGAGGCTAAAGAAATGACCCCTCGCCAATCCCTCGCCGCCGCCGTGCGGCCCTTCGCCCCCGGCGGCAAGCTGCGCGGCGATCATATCCCGCCGTTCGACGCGCTGGCCGACGCGCTCGGCTTGCCCCGCGACGACGCGGTCGACCCGCCCACCACCGTGCCGCAAATCGGCTTGTCGGCCGAGGACTTCGCCGAGGTCGCCGACCGTCTCGGGTGCGAGCCGGCGCAGATACGCGCGGTATGGGAGGTCGAAAGCGGGGGCGGCTGGTTTACCGACGTCCGCGCGGATATTCTGGCGCTCGACGGCCCCGGCGGCTTCCTCGACGGCCCGCACCTGCCGAAAATCCTGTTCGAAGCGCACAAATTCGACGCGTTCACGGGCGGCCGATACCGCAAGTCGCACCCGAACCTCTCGTCGGCCAAGTGGAACCCGGCGCTATACGTCGGCGGCGTCGGCGAATACGAGCGCCTGCACCGCGCGATGATGCTCGATCGTGACGCGGCGCTGCGCTCGGCCTCGGTCGGCGGGGCGCAAATCATGGGGTTCAATCACAAGCTCGCCGGCTTCGATACGGTCGACGCGTTTTGGGCCGCGATGAAAACGAGCGAGCGCGCGCACCTGGACGCCTTCGCCGCGTTCATTGTCAATTCGGGCCTGCTCGGCGCGCTGCGCAAGGTGTCGGTTTACCATGCCGATTGCGTCCCGTTCGCAAAAGCGTATAACGGGCCGGGCTACAAGCGGCATGACCCGCCGTACAACGTGCGGATTGCCCGCGCCTACAAAAAGTGGAGGGGCTGATATGCCACCCGCAACCCTACCTTGGTACAAGTCCCGCGTGATCGTCGGCGCCCTTGTGTCCGCCGCGCTTAAGGTGCTGTTCCTTACCGGCGTCGTCGGCGAGCTCGCGCCCGAGGATGAAGCGCAATGGGTCGACGTCGCCGTGCTGCTCGCCAGCTTCATCGGCGACGCGGTTGCCGCGCAGGCGCGGATTGCGCAGACGAGCGCCCCGCCGATCACCGCAACGAAAAAGGGATAGCCCATGCGCCGCATTTTCATCGCAGCCGCCGCAGCGTTCACGCTGGGGGCGTGCGTTCCGACGCTCGGCGATATCCCGTCGACGCCGCGGTCGGTCGCCGACCAGTCGGTGCTTGACGAGCGGGCCGCAATCGCCGTCGAGTCATCGTACAAGGCGTTCCGTACCGTACTCGAGTCGCTGGTCGACGCGGGGATGATTACGGGCGAGACGGCCACGCGGGCCGCCGAGCTCGACAACCGCGCGTACGCTGCCGTGCAGGCCGTTCGCGCCGCGTACCGCACCGGCAACGCCGAAAGCTACGCCGCGGCCGTCAACGAGGCCCGGCAGGCGATTGCGGCCGGCCTCGGCGCGATCAAAGGAAACGGATAATGGACCTCGCAACGATCCTTCGCGCCGCCAAGGCCCTCGGCCCCGTGCTCGCCGCAGTTCCGGCCGTCCGCCTCGTGTTCGACCAGGCGATGCGCGCCCTCTCGACCGACGATCAAGTCGCGGCCAAGGAAGCGCTTGACGACCTGATTGCGGACAACGACGACGGGCACCGCCGGCTGCAGGAAAAGCTAGACGCCGCGAGCCGGCGCTAAGCGGTTGCACGCATCACCCGGCCCTCGACGCGGTCACGCTTGGCCATCTAGGGCCTAGAATTATGCGGCCGTCTTTACTCAAGCATATCTTTCTTCCCCCGAGATCAACATACCGCCCCTCGGATTTCTGGCAGAGCGCCCTTTGAAATGCGTCCTGCGCCGTTACATCGTCCGAGCAAGATTTAACGAACAGGCCGATGAACAAAACCCCGAGGATTCCCGCGCCGATTTTCGCACCTTTTATTAATTCATTCATCGTTCCGCCTCCGGCTGGTTGGTTGTGTATTTCGTGCGCTACGCGTCGGCCCGGCCCTTGGCGAGACACCGCGGGCAAACCCCGTAATACTGCATATCGCCGAGGTTATCGGGCCGCCGGCTTTTGTGGCGGTCGAGGTTCACCCGCGCCCCGCAAATGGGCAAGCCGAGTCGGTGGGCGTGAAACATAGACCCGCGACGGAGCGAACGCCGCCACCCCTGCGCCCCCTCGGGAACGTCGGGAATGGCTGGGGGAGCAACTGCGCGCGCCATCAGAAACACCGCAGCGCTTTGTCGCGCCCCGTGTTGATCCCGATTTTGTCGTGAAAGTCGATCGCGCTGCCGCCGGTCGGCGTCGGGCGGATTTCCCAGCGTACCATGGTCATCCCGAATCCGTTTTTGCGCGAGACGGTGAACGACCCGTCGCGGTTCGGCTTGGCCTTGGTCGCGCGCAACAGGTCGTCGAGGCAAGCGGCGATCGCGTGCGGGGCCTTGTCGCTGGCGTACGTGGCGTCGGGCTCGCCAGCAAGCGCCGGAGCGGCGCAGGCGGCAAGGGCGAGGGCGGTCACAAGTTTACGCATTGTTGGTTTCCTCCAGAGCCGCCAACACGGCGGCTTTTGCATCACGAAGCGTAGCAAAATCATTCATGAATTCCCGCCCGCGCAAGTCGTCGAGGCGTTCGAACAACAGCCATGCCCCGTCGGGGTACTGTTCGCACTCGAAAGTGCGGGCGCCCGCGCGGACGTCGTAGATGCCGGGCGAAAGACGCGTGATACGAAGCGAAGGGGCGGTCATTTTGCGTTTCTCCAAATCGCGTTGACCCGAATCATATGCCCGAAATTGACCGCCCCGTCAACTACCCTTTGCGGTATCTTTTCCCGCGCCAGCCGCCGGCCGCGCGTATCGGCCAGCCCGCGGCCCATGGCGGCAGTGTCTGCATGATACGCTCGTATTCCTCGATCGAGCCGGTACCAACCGGGATTTCGGCGACAATCTCGTCGTACACGTGAAGCACCGTGGGGTACCCGGCCGCCCGCAAATTGACGATCGCGTACCGCAGGATATCATGGGAGATTGCCTGGTCGGCGTTCTCGTAGATGCGCGACCCCCAGGTCGACATGCGCACCCAGCCGAGCGCGCCGTACTTGGGGTTCGTGTTCCACGTCATGTACGAGATTTCGAGAGTGCCGGGGCGCTTGCTCGACGGCGCGACGCGCGGGTTCCAGTACTTGATTTCGCGGCCGCTTGGCAGGATCATGCGCAGGATATCGTCGCGCACCACGAATTGCAGGTCGACCGGCCACGGCGCGATTTCCCCGGTGCTTGGCGCTCGCGGCACGAACACGGCGCCGGGGCTTTGAATGGCCGAGATAACCGCGCCCTCGATCCCGTAGAGCTCGTCGCGCCACTGGCCGTACGCGCGCAGCCGCTGGCCGCCCCAATGCGCCACGATTTGCGGGGAGGCGTCGCGCCAGGCGCGGATAACGCCGACAATCTCGTCGCTGCTCTTGTCCGCCTCGGCCGGGTCGAACGCGCGCCAGGCGCCCTCCCAGCCGCCGTATCCTAGCGCGAGCTCGGCGACCTTGCCGATATTCTGGCGGTCGGGGTGGTTATCGCCGTGCGTCTCGGCGTACTCGACGTATTGCTCGTACGTCGTCCCCGTGATCTTCGACGCGCTCGATAGGTATATGTCCTTTTTCGCGCGGAACGTGTCGATACGCCATTGCTCGCCCGATATCATCGCCGCGACCACGGCCTCGATCGCGCTATAGTCGCTGGCGATAAGCTCGTACCCCGGGTCGGCCTGGAACAGCCCGCGCACGCAACCCTGAATGGCGAGCAGCGCGTCGCCGAAATACCACTCGACCAGCCCGAGCGAGCGGTGCGCCATAATCTCTAGCACCGGGTCGACGTATTCGGGGCGCCAGCGGCCCTTGCGCTCGATCGGCGGGCACGGGATGCCGCACCACGGGCAGGCATCGACGTTCGGCCGGTGCGGCTTTCCGCACGCGCCGCACTCGACCAGCTTAGGGCCGGCCTTGGGGAGATTGAGCGGCTGCGGGCCTTCCCCCGTCGGGCGGCCCGTCCGCGCGCCGTGATGCACAATAAGGTTCTGCAGCCGGTCGTTGCGGTTCGCCTGGTATTCCATGGCGAACAGCTTTTTGACGCTGGCCGAGCCGAGCAGCGTCCGAATTTCCAGCACGCGGCGCGCGGTCGGGTGCATATCGGGCGGAAGCGGGACGCCGCCGGCCGGCTGCGCGAGGTACTTGCGCGGGTTGGCGAGCGCGTCGTCGATCGTCTCGGCCTGCATATCCGGCAGGTTCACGCCGTACGAGCGCAGGAAGCCGCGAACCTCCGCTAGCTGGCCGGGCTGCAATCCCAACGTCAACGCCTCGTGCTCGGCGCCGTATTGCTCGTGCGCCTCGGCGAGCACGGCCAAGCAGTCGCGAATGCCCTGCCGGTCGACGCCGAGGCCGCGGCGGTTGATTTCCTGATCTATCAGCCAAAACTCAAGCTCGGCCGGCGTCATCGGTTCCATGCGGTCGCCGGCCACCTGCTCGGAGCGCACGTCTTGGTCGCCGTAGTCGAACAGCGCCGGGCCGTCGGGATCGTCGGCGGGCAGGATGCGCAGGCGCGGGTCGCTTTTGGTCGGGTTGCGCGGCTTGCTGAAACGGTCGAGCAGCCGCTTGCCTTCCTTGTCTTTCTTGACGTCGAGGTCGAGCGCATCGCCGAGTTTTTCCAGCGCGCCCGGCAAGTTGTTCGTGCGCGCCGTCGCCATGGTGCAGCGCAGGGGGAATTGAAGCGTATCGAGCGGCGGCCAGCCATATTTGGGGACGCAAATGTTCGTCCAGACGAGGTATTCGAACATGGCGTTATGCGCGTCGAGCGGCTTGCCAGCGGCCACGTGGGCGAACAGGTCGAGCGGCGGCGGGTCGCCGGGGTGCCAGCGCCGCACGCCGCGTCCGTCGCATAGATCGTAATGCGCGCTTAGAACCTCGGCCGTCGGGTGCTCGGTATAGACCGACGCGCCCACGACCTGCAGGCCCTTTTTCCCCTGCGACGCGCCGGGCAGCGCCGACCAGTACCCGAGCGGCTTTTTCGGGTTGGCGCCGGGCGGGTTCCAGACGTGGCCCGCCTCGCTATACGTCTCAAAGTCTAGGGTCGGTTCAACCATTTACGACCGGGCCGTACCCATGCTCTTGCAGCGTCACGACCGCGATAATCTGCTCTTGCGACAACTGCCCGGGCGGCACGTCGACGGGCGCTTTCCATGCTTTAATGCCCCCGCCAGGCGAACCGCAAAGCGTGACCTCAAACCCGTCGCGAATGAGCAGCCGATAGTGCTGTACGGCCTCGGCGGGTAGGTCGGCGGGGATATCCTCGGCTAGTTCGAACAGGCACGCGATACCGCCGTCGACAGGGTGCTGCTCCCACGACGCCACGAACCGCGCACCAATCGGCACGGGGTCGCCGATGCGCAGCACCGCGAAGCGCCGTTCCTCGGTTTCGCCGTCGGCGTCGTCGACCGATACGACCAGCGACGCGGCTTTATCGGCGCCCTTCTCGTGAACGTCGAGGATTTGCGCCGACCGGGGGAGGGCGATCGAGCCGAGCGCGGGGTATGTCTTAAGACGGCGCATTATCCCATCCCCAGCGCGGCTTTGTAGGTGTCGAGCACCATTTCCATTTCCGCGCGGTCGTCGGGCTTCATCTTCCGGAGCTTGATAATCTGCCCGATAATTTTCGTGTCGTACCCGACCGCCTTGGCTTCCGCCATGACGTCGCGGATATCGTCGGCGATGCCCTTCTTTTCTTCCTCCAGCCGCTCGCGGCGCTCGATAAGCAGCCGCAGCCGATCGTCGGTCGCGATATCGTGCGCCGGGTCGGCACGGGGCTGCATGTACCCATGCTCGACAAGCTGCTCGTCGGTCCACCCCGCGGCGATATAGGCGTCGTACGTGACGCCCCCCGCCGCCTCGGTCATTACCTTGGTCGGTTCGTTCGACATACTCGATTCCTCGAAAAAGTGCGGGGCGCCGGGCCTCGTGCCGGTCTTTTATACGCACGCGCCAACCGCGCGGCGGCCCCGCGGGGGGTTACGCGATATACCCGTGCTCGCGCAGCGTGGCGTCGGTCCACCCCGCCGCGATTAGCTGCTCGTACGTATGCCCCGCCGCCTTTTCAGTAAGGGATGGAGTCGCAGGCGTCGCAGAAGGCGGCGGGGCCGGGGGCGAGGGGGCAGCCGCAGTCGACGCAGCGTTTCCCGCCGCCGGGTCCATGTATCCCGCGTAGGGGGCGGCAGGGGCCGCAGGCGGTGCGGGGCTGGCGGGCGGCGGGGGTGCGGCTACCGGGGCCGGCGGTGCGGCAGGCGTGGGGTCGACCCAATCCGTACCGTTCCACCATTTTTCGCCCGGCGTCCCGGCAGCGTGAATATGCGCCGGATCGGTCGGCCGCGCCATGCCGGCGGGCGGTGTGGCCGCGGGCGGCGGGGGGCTAGCGGGAGCAGGCGAACCCGCCGCCGGGGAGGGGGCGGCAGCCCCGTTTCCCCCGAAAGCCTCTTGCGCGCTCGGGCCGCTGATAATCAACTGGTCGGGCGGGCAGGTTTCGGTAAGCTCGACGAGGTCCAAGTTGACGTACAGGCCGGGGCGCTGCGCGTTGCCGTTGCCGTCGACCGAGCCGTTCACGCGGATATAATAGCCGCGCTTGATCGCGCCCTTTTCCTGAATTTGATCCTGCGGCGCGTAGTGCCCGACGTGGAAGCACTTGGGCGCATAGGACGACGCGAATCGTACAACCCAGCACCCGGCGAAACCCGGCTTGTCCGCGTTCGATTTGCCGTTGTCGTCGAGGCCGTCCCCGTCGATCACCTTGAACGAAAATTTCGGGTGCAGTAGCGCGCCCTGCGGAATGCCGACCGGTCCGCCCGCGTCGATAATCGGTTGCGCGCCGAGCGGGAACAGGTTGGAAAAGTCGGCCACGGCCTGATTGACAAGCTGCGCCCAAAATGCGGGCCACTCGGGGCTGTTCTTGGGGATAGCGCCCGCGACGAAATACTGCGGGTTGGGCTGCCCGGCGTTGGGGCCCGTCTTGACCACGCGGGGGTTGCCCTGCGCGTCTTTCGTCTGCGGCTCGTCAAGGTCGCCCTGCACGAACCGCATTTTCGGCGAGGTAAAGCGGCTTTTTGCCATGGTGAAATTCTCCTATTCGAAAGCGAGTTTTGCGGCGTGGTCGTCGACCCGAGCGAGCCGCAACGCGCCCCGGGGCCTGTCTGCGTAAGCGTCTATGACCGTTCCGTCAACTCCCGCTTTCGCAAATACTGTTCGTGCCTGATTCGGTGTGATCGGCTCGGCCGGTTTCTGCAGCCCGGTGACGCCCATAAGCTCGCCGAGCGCGATAACCTCGGCGGTCGGGACGGTCCATTTTTCGCGCCCGGTCGTATGCTCGGCCTTGAAAAACGGCACGTCGGTTCCGCCGCGGATAAGGCCGAGCGCCATTTCCTCCAGCCCCGTTTTGCGGGCCTCCAGCCGTTTTATCGCGTCGTCGATTTGCCGCAGTTCCAGCCCGACCGCGTGCGGCGGCAAATCGACGGCAGACACCTTGCCGGCAACGTCCATGGCGATCGCCGCGGCCTTTTGCTGCGCCAGGCACGGCACGACCGCCGAGCAGTCGCGGCAGTATTCGCCGGTACGCACGGGGGCGTCGGGCGCCATGGCGTCGCGGGCGGCCTCGAAAAGCTGTGGCACGTACTCGTCGAGCAGCTTGCCGCCGTCGGTAATCCACTCGCGAATCGGGCCGCTCACGTGGTAATTGCGCGGCTGCGCGACTGACAACGCGACCCGCCAGTTCGGCCAATCGGCGCACGGCGCGACCTCGCGCAGCACCCCTATAGCGTAGTCGACAAGCTGGAGGTTGCCCGCCGGATCGACGTAGCGATGCCCGAATTTGTAATCCCATACCGCAATGAACCGCGCGGCTCGGTCAATCAGCACGACGTCGGGCGTACCCCAATTCTGTTCGTGAACGATCGGCATGAATACGCGCTGCTCGACGCGCAATTCCGCGCCAGGATGCGCGGCCATGGTATCGCGCACGTCGACGAGCAGCCCCTGCGCGCAATCGACCATTTCCGCCGATATCGGGACGCCGTTGGGAGCGAACGCCCCGAGCGCCACGTCGCGGCCCTGCAAGAGCTCTGTCACGTACCAGTGCGCGGCGGTGCCCTCGCGTGCCTCGGGGCTTTCCGTATCCTCGGGGTACGCTTGCTGCAGCGCGACCGAGCCGGGGCAATGCCGCCAGATATGCGCCGACGACGGCGCGAGCGGGGCGTGGGCGGGCTCGGTCATAGCGGTACCCAATGCCCGCGACGCGATAAGCCGTATTCGCCCGCCGGGTCGACTATCGCGCGGCCCTCCTGCCGTAGCACCCTATCCGCTCGGGCGGCCCGCCGCTCGGCGTTCCGCTCGGCCTGCCGTTTCCGGCGAGCAATCTCGCGCTCGTGCTTGTGCGGCTTGTCGGCGATCGAGTTACCGCGCGGGGCGTGCCCTTTGGGGTACTGCGTGCGGCCTAGATGGTGCTCGCGGCGCAAGGGCGAAGCGGCGAGCGCCAGGCCGGCATGGGCCATGCTACGCGCGGCGTCCATTGCCGACACGCCTAGGCCCGTCGCGGCGAGTGCGGCGAGCCTAAGCCCGCCGCCGAGAGACGCCCCCCGCATTACGCGTCCCCTGCCGGAAGCGCCTGCTCGAACGCTTCGATAAGGTCGGGCCGCTTCATCAGGTCGGCCACGCCGGAAAGCCCCAGCGCCTCGGCGACCGCCTTGGTATCGGCGATCGTAAGCGTTCCCGCCGTCTGGCGCGCCGTAATCTTTTTCATAAGCTCGGCGAACGTCTTTGCCGGGGCGTCGCCAGCCGGGGGCGTGGGCGGCGTCGGCGGGGCGGGCGGCGCGTCAGGCGCAGGCGTGGCAGCGGCCGGTCCAGACGCCGTGGCGGCAGCGACGGGCGTAGAGGGCGGCGCAGGCGGGGCAGGAGTCGGGGCCTCCGCAGCGGGTGGCGGGGGAGGCGATGCAGGTGCGGGTGCCTCGGCCGCCGCCGGGGTAGGGGCCGGCGCCCCCATGACCTGCCGCAGTTCGGCCTCGACCTGCTTCACGAATTCCGGGTTGTCGCCGACGCCCCGCTTTGCGCGCCACGTGCCGTCCGCGTTTTTCGGCTTGCGATCGGCCGGGCCGCTATGAATGCGGGCGTCCCACGGCAAACCGTTCGCGTCGAGCTCGACGTCGCTAGAAGGGGACGCATTGCCCGACGTCGAATCGGTGGACTCGCCCGCCGTGGCGGGGGCAGTCGGGGGAGCCGGGGCGGTTGCACCATTCGAATCGTTTCCCCCGCCGAACGCCGTTGCCGCGTCGGGCTCGGCGTCGCTATCGTCGACGGGCGGCGTCGGGGCGGGCGTCGGGGCCTCGCTGCCGACCATTTCGGGCTGCAGGGCAGCAATTACGGCGAGCACGCTTGTGCACGAATCCCGGTCGCGAGGGTCGAATTCAATTTTCATCGTCAAATCTCCGTTGGCGGTTGACCGTGCCGTCAATGCGCGTTTATGTGCGGCTCGTCAACCCCGAGGAACGCATGAAAATAACGCCCCGTCCCGATCAATGGAAATTCATCGGCGACATATATCAAGCGTGGAACCAAGGGGCGCAAAACGTCGTCGGGCGGGCCGATACGGGGTTCGGCAAGACGGTCGCGCTATCGCAAATCGTCGAGCAAAACCAAGGCGCCGCGTGCGTGATGGCCCACCGTCAAGAGCTTGTCGGGCAAATCTCGATGATGCTCGCGCGCTACGGCTTGCGGCACAATATTATCGCGGCGGACAACACGCGGCGCGATATCGCGAAAGCGCACGTCGCGGAATTTGGCACCTGCTATTACACGCCCTCGGCGCCGGTTGCCGTGGCGGGCGTCGACACGCTCGTACGCGCCGAAATCGACCCGTCATGGGCGGCGCAGGTCACGTTATCCGTTCCCGACGAGGGGCACCACGTCGTACGCGGCAACAAGTGGCATCGCGCCATGGAATTGTTTCCCAACGCGCGCGGATTGCTGCCGACCGCCACGCCGAATCGCGCGGACGGCAAGGGCCTCGGGAGGCACGCCGACGGGGTGGCCGACGCGATGGTCGAGGGGCCGCCGATGCGTTGGCTTATCGAGCAGGGCTTCCTCACCGACTACCGCGTCGTCGTGCGCGATAGCGACTTGCGGCAATTGCTGGAGCAACAGAATACCGGCGCCTCGGGGGACTGGTCGGCCAAGCAAGGCAAGGCCGCAGCGGAAAAGTCGCGGATCGTCGGCGACCTGGTGCGCGACTACCTGCTATTCGCGCGCGGCCTGCTCAATATCGCGTTCACGACCGATACGGAAACCGCCGCCAAAACGACCGCCGCGTTTCGCGCGGCCGGGGTGCGCGCCGAATGCCTTACCGGCAAGACGCAGGACGCGATTCGCCGCCATACGCTCAAGAAGTTTGCGGCCCGCGAAATCGACGTGATTGTCGCCGTCGACATTATTAGCGAGGGGTTCGACCTGCCCGCGATCGAGTGCGTACAGTTCGGGCGGCCGACCGAGTCGCTCGGGCTTTACATGCAGCAATTCGGCCGCGCGCTGCGGCCCATGCCGGGCAAGCACAAGGCGTTGATTATCGACCACGTCGGCAACGTCGTGCGCCACCTACCCCCCGATCGGCCGCGGTTCTGGACGCTCGATCGACGCGACAAGCGCGGCAGCAAGAGCGCCGAGGACGCGATACCGCTGCGCGTCTGCGTCGAGTGCTACGAGCCGTTCGAGGCGATCAACCGCACCTGCCCGAATTGCGGCCACTACCCGGAACCCGCGTCGCGATCGGCGCCGGAAATGGTCGACGGCGATCTAGCCGAGCTCACCCCCGAAATCCTCGACGCGCTGCGCGGCCGGGTCGCGACCGCGAATCACTCGATCGAGGATGAACGCGCGCGCCTGGCGGCCACGGGGTTGCCGCATGTGCAAACCATGGCGGGCGTAAAGCGATTCGCCGAAAAGCTGGAGGCGCGCGCCGCGCTGCGCGACGCCATGGCGGTTTGGGGCGGTCGCTGGCACGCGGCAGGCGAAACCGACTCGCAAATCCAACGCCGATTTTTTCATTCATTCGGGGTCGACGTCTTGAGCGCGCAGACCCTCACCCGCGCCGAATCGCAGGCGCTGCTAGAGCGCGTCGTGCGCGCCAACGGAGGATAACTTTGGCTTTCCCTATCGAAATTCAGCAATGGGCGCTGCGCCACCACGTCGGCGAAGATGCGCTCGCCGAGCTATCCGCAATCCTCGGGAGCGGAGGGACGGAAGAAACCGGTGCGAGCGAGTCGAACGTGCAGTCGCGCGTGCGCCTGGCCGCCCCCCGGCTCGGCATGAAACTTTGGCGAAACAACGTGGGCGTCCTGCGCGACGAGAACGGGCGGCCGGTGCGCTACGGCCTGGCGAACGATACGAAAAAGCTAAACGAGCGACTGAAATCGCACGACCTTATCGGGTGGCGGCGCCGGCTGATATCGCCCGCCATGGTCGGTACGACGATCGCGCAATTCGTATCGCTCGAATGCAAGCGCGAGGGGTGGACATTTACCGGAGACGAGCGCGAAACAGCGCAACAGCGATGGGCGGCGCTCGTCACGGCTGACGGCGGGTACTCGCGGTTCGTGACCGGGCCGGAGGGGATCGAATGAATGGGCAAGCGAAGCAGCTTTGCGAGGCGAAAGAACGACGCGTACTTGACGTGGGACCGCCGCGCCGTGCCGCCCCTCCTGCCCTACCTCGACCCAGGCGGGTTTGTCGAACCGTGCGCGGGCCGGGGGCACCTTATCGACCAACTGGCGCTTTACGGCCTGCACTGCGAGGCGGCGTACGATATCGAGCCGGGCCGCTCGGATATCACGACAGGCGACGCGACCACGTTGCGCGTACCGCCCGGGCTGCAGGCCATTTCCAATCCGCCTTGGTCGCGGCCAGTCCTGCACGCGATTATCGAAAACCTCGCACCTCAAACCGTGACTTGGCTACTATTCGATTCGGATTGGCTTTTTACGCAGCAATCGGCCGCGGTTGTGCGGCATCTGCACTTGGTCGTGCCGGTCGGTCGGCTGCGATGGGTCGAAGGGTCGAAGCACGACGCGCAGGACTCTTGCGCTTGGTACAAATTCGGACCCGATGCGCCGCCGGCACCCGTCGTTGCGCCCTACGTGGGGCGCGTTATTACCGCCTGCGGTTGACCTATTCGTCATGCTGACATATCAAACCGCAACGAAAGGGATTTGCGCCAATGAGCGACAAGGTCGAAAATCGAAATCGAACCGTGCTGGAGGCGGCCATAGCGCTCGCGACGCAACACGGGATGGGGGCCGTTACCCGGCCGCGCGTGGCGCGCGAGTCGGGAGTGGCGACGGGTACGGTATCCAACGCGTACGGGTCCATGGAAGGGCTGCGCGACGCGGTCATGGCCGCGGCGGTAGAGCGGGAAATCCTCCCCGTGATCGCGCAGGGGCTTGCCGAGCGCTACGCCGCGGCAGTCAGCGCGCCGCCCGACCTCAAAACCCGCGCGCTGGCGCAAATCGCCGCCTAACAGCCCCCGCCGGCTGCAGCTTGCTCGAAAACGCGCGGCGCATAGCGTCGGCGCGAAGGGAAACGTATGCTTGAGCTCCCCGCACCGCTGGCACCGTTGGCCGAGTACCGGCAATTTGTCGTGTACCGCCTCGTGCCGTCCGCGAAGCCGGGGAAAACCGATAAGCTCCCGCTCGATTGGCGGACGGGGCAGATGCCCCCGCGCGGCAGCGGCGGCCATATCAATCCCGAATACCGCTGTTCGTTCGACGAGGCGGCGGCAGCGGTCGCGGCAGGGCGCGGACACGGCGTCGGGTTCGTCTTTACCGATGACGACCCGTTTTGGTTCCTCGATATCGACGGGGCGCTGCAGGGCGACAACACGTGGTCGCCCCTCGCGCAGCAACTTTGCGCGGCGCTGCCAGGCGCGGCGATCGAGGTTTCGCAGTCGGGCCGCGGGCTGCATATCATCGGTAGCGGCACGGTGCCCGACCACGGGTGCAAGAATATCCCGCTGGGGCTGGAGCTTTACCATACGGCGCGCTTTGCCGCCCTCACCGGGACGCAAGCGACCGGCAACGCCGCTGCCGACCTTTCGCCGCATATCGCGCAGGTTGCCGCGCAGTATTTTCCAGTCGGCTCGACTGCGGCCGCTGGCCCCGATGAATGGACGACCGAGCCCGTTCCCGAGTGGGATGGTCCGGGCGACGACGACGACCTGATACGGCGCGCGCTGGCGAGCGGCGAGCGATCGGCGGCCGCGGCGTTCGGCGGCGAGGGCGTGACGTTCCGCGACCTATGGGAAGGAAACGCGGATGCGCTCGCGAAGCGCTGGCCGGAAAGCACGACGGGCGAGTACGACGCCAGCGCGGCCGACGCATCGCTTGCCGCGCACCTGGCGTTCTGGACGGGCAAGAATTGCGAGCGCATCCGCGACCTTATGTACCGTTCGGCGCTCGTGCGCGACAAATGGGAGGCCCGGGGCGACTACTATCTGCCGCGGACGATCCTGCGCGCGTGCGGCGTCTCGGGCGAAGTATGCAAGGGCAAAAGCGAACCGCTGCCCCCGCCGCCCGACGCCTCGGTCGCCGAGGCGGCCGGTATCTCGCTGCGCGCCGATGGCGGGGGCCTCGGCATCATGGGAATCGAGGGGCAGTTGCCGCATTTCGCCGGGTGCGTCTATGTCCGCAGCGATAACAAGGTTTTCACCCCCGACGGCGACCTGCTCGACGCGTCCCGGTTCGACGCGGTATACGGCGGGCACCTGTTCGTGCTCGACTCGCTCGGGGAAAAGTCGACCGACTCGGCCTGGGCGGCGTTCACGCGGAACCGGGTCTACCAGGCACCGCAATGCCACGCGCTTTGTTTCCGCCCCGAGTCGCCGAGCGGCGCGCTGATAACCGAGGAAGGCCGCGTTTTGCTGAATACCTACGTACCGATCGAGACGCCGCGCATACCCGGCGACCCGGGCCGGTTTGTCGAGTTTATCGAGAAACTGTTGCCCGATGCGCGCGACCGGCGAATCCTGCTTTCGTACATGGCGGCCGTGACGCAAAATCCCGGCTACAAATTCCAGTGGTGGCCGGTGCTGCAGGGGACGGAAGGCAACGGTAAATCGCTGCTCTTGCGCGTTCTCTCGTTTGCAGTCGGCCAGCGGTACACGCACTTGGTCGACGTTCACAAAATGGCGAAGCAGGGCACCGGGTTTAACGCTTGGGTGCAGGGCAATTTGTTCCTCGGGATCGAGGAAATCTATGTCGCCGAGCGCCGCGATTTTCTCGAAGCGTTCAAACCGTACGTGACGAACGACCGGCTGCCGATCGAAGGGAAGGGCACGAACCAAACCACCGGCGACAACCGGATGAACGGCCTTATGCTCACCAATCATTCGGACGGGGTGCCGATCAACATAGACGGGCGCCGGTACGCGGTTTTCTTCACCGCGCAGCAATCGGCCGATGACGTCGAGGCGGCGGGCATGGGCGGCGCGTATTTCCCCGACCTGTACGATTGGCTGAAAGGTCGCAAGGCGTACGCGCACCTGGGCGTAAATTACGGGTACGCCGTCGTGAACGACTATCTTCGCAGCTATGCCGTGGCCGAGGAATTCGACCCGGCCGGCCTTTGCACCCGTGCCCCCGAGACGTCGAGCACGCAAGCGGCACTGGTCGCCAGCCGTGGACGCGCCGAGCAAGAGGTCGTCGAGGCGATCGAGCAAGGCCGGCCCGGGTTCGCGGGCGGTTGGGTATCGAGCAAGGCGGTTGACGACCTGCTCGACCGTATCCGCGCGCACGTGCCGCGGGCGAAGCGCCGCGATATGCTGCTTTCTCTCGGTTACGACTATCACCCCGCGCTGCAGGACGGCCGCGCAAACGTGGTCGTGCAGCCCGACAACGCCCGGCCCCGCCTGTATATCAAACGCGGCCATATCCTCGGCAATATCGCCACCGCGACGGACGTTGCGAAACGGTACCAAGCGGACCAAGCGCCGGGCGGGGCGAGTGGCGCGGCCGAGCAGGCTTTTGGGTAATGGTACAAATACCGCCTAAGTTTGCCGATCTAAGCGAGAGGGTCGAGGCGCCAACCGTGCGCGTGCTGTCAATGGGGCTCGGGGTGCAATCCACCGTAATGGGGCTTATGGCCGAGTACGGGTTTTTCGAGAGTAAGCCGGATTTTGCCGTTTTTAGCGATACGCGCGGCGAGCCTCGGGAGATTCATGACCATTTGACGTGGTTGCGATCGCAGCTTTCGTTTCCGATCATTGTAACGGCTAAAGGGGATTTAGAGCAGGAAACACTTAACCATTTCCGGTACGGTACCCGGGCGAGCACTTTACCTTGGAAAATGATAGGGCCCGGCGGTAAGAAAGGGCAGGCATTACGACAATGCACGTCCGATCACAAAATACGGCCTGTTCGAAAGGCCATACGTGACGCGCTCGGGATAAAACCCCGCGCGAGAGTCCCTAAAAATGTGAAAGTTGAGCAATGGTTAGGTATTTCAACCGACGAGGTCGAACGCCAACGAACAAGCGACGTTAAATGGCTCGTAAACCGGTATCCTTTATTCGAGGTTGGTTTTTCGCGAACGGACTGTATAAATCTCTTTAGCACGCTTTTTCCGGGTCGCCCTTTGGTTAAATCTGCGTGCGTTTTCTGCCCGTTCAAAGATAACGCAGAATGGCGTCGGATACGCCGCGACCCCGAGGCTTGGGCCCGGGCGGTCGCCATTGACGAGGCCGCGCGTGCGCCGGGAAATAAAAGCAAGCTACGCGGTACGCTGTACCTGCACCATTCCCGGGTACCCCTCGTTAACGCCGACTTAGGCGCCGAGGATGCCGGGGAGGGTATCGAAAACGAGTGCGAAGGAATGTGCGGGGTATAGTTGACGGGGCGGTCAATTTGCCGTATCCGAGTCGTATCAACAGCGATTTGGAGAAACGCAAATGTTCACCCCCGGCGATAAAATCGTAGTCCGCTCGACCAACCCGAACGCGGGTTTCGTTAGCAACGTCGGCAGGTTCCTGCGCTACAAGCACGACATTGCCGGCGAGGCCGTCGCGATCGAATACGAGTGGCACGGCCTTACTGCCTACGTCCGCCTCGACGCGGCCGATATCGCCCCGTTCACTCGGTCGGCGTTCGATGACGCGGCGGGCCGGATTGCCGCCTAACCCCTAGCGATTTGGAGAAACGCAAATGCGCCACAACGTGACCTTTTCTCGTGCCATCTTGTATGACGACGGTAGCGGTATCGAAACCGGCGTCGAGTTCGCCCCGACCCTGCGGCTAGGTCGTGATGACCTCTCGTATGTCGAAATTAAGGGGGTGGGCGAGGGTACGCACGTGCGCGTCGACCATATCCCGGCCCTTATCGAAATGTTGCAGGGCGCGGCGGCAGCCGACGAGGAATACCGCGCTGCGAGGGCCGCGAAATGAGCCGCCCGCACGAATGGAAGCACGAGCGCCGCAACGGGGCACCGACGCTGCGCGACCGTATCGCCCGGCTCGCCGAGGATGCGAATGCGTTGTCGCTCGACCTGATCGCCGCGCGGGACGCGGCCGAGCCGGGCGACAAGGCCGGTTGGCGCTACCCGCTGCGGCAGGTCGAGCGGGCCGCTGCGCTGCTGGAAAGGGCGGCGAAATGAGCTATCAAATAGAATTTATCGGGACCGATATTCGCGTTTTGCACCGTAACGACGCGGGACAAGTAACCGACATTTGGGAAGGTCCGCCGCGTCCCTTGTTGGGGATTCTCGTTAGGAATTTGATCGGACCTAAATTTGCAATCCGAAAGGTGCGGAAATGAGCGCGGACCTGATAGCGCGGGCCGTGTTCGTGCTCGCCGGGGCGCTGGCGATATGGTCGCTCGCGCGGGATTTGCGGAGGTTCCTGTAATGGACGCCGAGACGAAAAACTTGCGCCGGGTGCTGCGCGAACGGGAGCGCCTGCGGGCGCGCCTTGCCGCCAGCGACCGGGAGCTTACCAAGGCGCTCCACCGCTGGAGCGATAGCCGCCCGGGTTGCCGTGGCGGGGTCGCGACCGAGGCCGGCGCGTCGTTCCTCTTGCGTCAAATGGGGGTGCTCTAATGCCCCGCGCCTCGGCCTGGTACGTCCGCGCGCAGCGATCGGCGTTCCCCTATGGCCGCAAATGGGTATCGGGGCCGTTCGACGAAATGGACGCGGCGTTTGCCGAGGCCGACCGCCTGCGGCCCTTCTATCCCGACGCAAGCCTTATGGCGCTCATGCGGACGACCGCCGGCCCGCTGCCGGCCGCGACGCCCCGCGCCGCGCCTCCCGAGACGGCCGGGCCGAGCTACAGCTTAAGCACCGCCAAGGGGCGGCGCGAGGCGGCCGACGCGATCGCGGAGCGGGTGCAGGCATTGGGCCTCGACGTGACGGTCGAGGATTGGATTAGCGACCTCGACGTCGACTGCTCGGCCGGGCCGTTCCTGCGCGCGAATATATGGCTGGCACACCTGCCCGCCGCGCCCATGCCGTGCATATCATGGGTCGGTCACGGCAAGCGGTTGCGGACGGTGCCGGGCGCCTGGGCGCAGGAATACCCGCACCGCAAGGCGACGAGCGAGCCGCGCGATTGGGCCGAGCTATTCGCCATGCTCGAAACGGGACTGCTCGCCGCGATCGACGGCAGCGCATTTGAAACGGAAGGGACCGAACAATGATGGGCAACAAGGTAGTGGATACGCAGGAGTTGGCGACCCGAACGCTAGAGGCGGTGCGCGAATGGATCGTGATGGATCGCAGCATCGAGCCGGACGAGTGGCCTGTAACCGCCATCGACAGATTGCTGCGCGCCCTCCGCACAACACAGTGCTCCGGGGATACGCAGGAGTTGGCGGACCCTCAGGTGGTCGTGGCAGGAAAGCTGCTCACCATAAAGCCCGGTGCCCCGGAAATTGCCCTTCTGTGCCGCGCCATCTTCCGCGCCAGTTTTGCTGATGACGAAGATGAGGCGCTGGTAAATCAGAAGTATCAAGAGTGGGAAGAGGGTCAGGCGAAGGCAATTCGTGCCGCGCGTTTCGTCCTCCGAGCACTTGGCGGCAATGGATCAGTGGTCCGCGCCCTCCGCACAACACATAGCCCGAGCAAGACGGTAGAGTTGCTGCGCGAGATCAAATCGAAGATCGCCTACCGTGTCGAAAACCCGTCCGCGTGGGACACCTTCGACCAAGGCGTAAGCGATCTGCTCGGCGGCATCGTCAAGAGCATCGACTCCCATCTGGGGGAGATGAAAGGGCCGCATCATGATCGTTGAACAGGCTTTCGGATATTGGGCGCCCAAGCCCGGCTCGATCCTCGCCGACGGGTCTATCGTGACGGGGCGGCGCGGGTCGCTCGTCTACTGCACCCCGTACGGCGACGTTTACCTAGAGCCGCGCCGGGCGGCCATTGCAGGCAAATACGGGTGGGAGATAAAGGCTTTCGTACGCGACGACCTTGTCGTTGTGCGAAAAGACCCCCTTCCCGGGGTGGAGCAAGATTTTGCGCGGTACTTGCTGCCGCCGGTCGGCCTGCCATGAGCGTCGTTTCCAACGTTGTGCTCGTTACCGCGATCGACGAGCCGGGAACCGCCGCGGTGAACGCTTGGCTTGCTGCCGCGGGGTTCGGGCCGCTTGCGCGCGTCGAGCAGCACGCGGGCGGGAATAAAGCGTTTGAATGCGACCTGTACGCCGCCGCGTACAACTATTTCCTGACCGACGAATTTATTGCGGCGTTGTCGGCGATCGAATGGCGCGGCGCCGAAAACGTGTCCCTGATAATCGAACCGCAAGAGGGCCCGCATATCCGCTGGCAGCCGGCATGAAGCGCGGCGCGGTCTTGGCGTTCGATGATCGTTGCCGGCTGTTGCTGGAGCGGGGCGAAGGCGAGCGTACGGCCGCTTGGCTTATGTGCAACCCGTCCAAGGCCGACGCGCTTGTCGACGACCCGACGGCGGGCCGCGTGGTGCACCATAGCGCCCGGGTCAACTGCTCGCGCTCGCTCGTCGGGAATATTTGGGGATGGCGCGCGACCGACCCCGCCGATCTATGGGCCGCGCTTGCCCGGGGCGAGTATACCGAGGAAATGCATCGCGCGAACCTCGATATGCTTACCGCGATCGGCGCGCAGGCCGACGTCGTTTTCGTCGCGTTCGGGGCGCAGCCATGGCGAGCGCATCGCGACGCATGTTACGAGGCGCTGCGCGCGCTTATGGCCGCTACGCCCGATTGGCTTGTGCCGGATTGCCTCGGGGTAACGCCCGACGGCGCACCGCTGCACCCGCTCGCCCGAGGCAAGTTCGCGGTGCGAAACGACTGCCAGATTTTCGAATGGCCGGGCTCGCTCGTGCTATGGTGAACGACGGCCCTACCCCTATCCGGCCCGATATTGTCCCGCGGTTCGACGGCGAGCGGGAAATGCTTGATTTCCTCGCGTCGAAGCTGCGCGAGTATTGCGACGAGGCGGGCCAGGCGCCAGCGGCCGTTGCGGTCGTGTTCCTATCGGACCTCGGCGAGCTCGACCAGGCGTGCAGTTGGTCGCCGAACGATCAACGCCGGCACGTCACGGCCTCGCGCGCGGCGGCTA
>JACYYJ010013601.1_pt2 | contig 48590 bp, 96 predicted proteins | sample 8236861 | NCBI WGS metagenome assembly JACYYJ01 (sample SAMN14103086, study PRJNA606662) | landfill metagenome | isolation source: landfill solid waste | place: India:New Delhi, Okhla landfill site | collected 2017-11-05
ACGATCACAGCGCCGATGCCGATACGGATTAGAGCGGTGCGCAAAACAGCTAAAGCGCCTGCCCAAGTAAAAGTCGCGGAAGTAGCGAGACCAACAGCAGTTGTATAGGCGTACCATCCCGCAACCACAGTTGCAATCGTGGACACGTGCGCCACAATACGGTCAGTCTGTTCAGCAACGATGCGGGTCAGTTCGGTTGCGCCCTGAATAACGGTACGTAGCGCTGTGGTCAGTCCCGATTCACCGAGGCCGATAATCAGCGATTCGATTGCCGATGCAAGGTTGAGCAAATCACCCTGCAAATTGTCGCGCATCGTTTCAGCCATGCGAGCCGCCGCGCCGTCAACGTTGGCAAATTCTTCAGCCAGTCGCGCCACCTTATCGGCGTCACGCGTCAGTGCGAGAATGGCGTTACCGCCGCGATCACCGAAGATGGTCAACGCGCGTTCGGCGTCAAGACCACTGTCGCGCAACTTTTGAATGACTTCCACGAGCCCGTTAGTCTGCGGATTGACTTCTGCAAGCGTGAGCCCCATGGACTCAAGTGCTTTTTTAGCTGCACCGGTAGGACCGATAAGACCCGACATGACCTGACGCAAACCCGTACCGGCCATGCTTCCCTGCAAGCCAGCATCCGACAATGCGCCCACCGCAGCGGCGGTTGTGGACATTTCGATTCCGAGCGACGCCGCAATAGGACCGGCATACTTCATCGCATCGCCAAGCTGCGCAACGTCGGTGTTTGACCGGGAAGCCGCTCTAGCCAGAATGTCCGCAACGTCCGCCGCGTTTTCCGCCGCGATACCAAACGCTGACATAATGTTAGACGTGATATCGGCGGAACGCGCAAGGTCCATTTGCGCCGCTGTGGCAAGGTCCAAAACGGCGGGAATTGCTGCTACGGATTGCGCGGCGTTAAAACCAGCCATACCGAGAAATTTCAAACCGTCTGCGGCTTGTGATGCAGAAAATTCGGTTGTGGCACCAAGCTCTTTCGCGATATCACGAAGGCTTTCCAGTTCAACAGATGTTGCGCCCGTGATAGCCGCAACAGCGGCCATGGAGTTTTCAAAACCCGCAAGCGTGGAAATTATCTGGCGCGCACCGAATGTGGCAGCAAGAATAGTACCAACGCTGCGAAGTTGACGCCCCAACGCCTGTGTCGCACGATTGGTTTTCTGAATTTCACGTTCAAGTTGACCGAAGGGTGATTGACCGCCGCGTCCCGCACCGCCCGATATACCTTCAAGCTGGCGCTTAAGTCTCTCCAAATCCGCAGTGATCGGACCTAAATCGGCACCAACGGGGACTGTAAGCCTACCTACTTCCATTTCGACTCATCAGCCCTTCGCGTATCTGTTCCGGTGTCGGTTTCGGCTTGTCTTTCTTACCGTCTCCAAATACCGCTTGAAGCATCTTGACTTTCCCGCGATAAGCCGTTTCGATGGCGGTGAGAGTGGTGGCGTTCAATTCTTCCTCAGTCCAACCAAGCCATCCCATACCCCATTCGGCTAATCGTTCAAGGTACTCATCATGTGTTACGCTTCCCCCTCTGTGCTTGTCGCTTCCTCCGTGTTTTCGGAAGGACGCTTGCCACCATTCATAAGAATGGTCAGGAACTCGATACACGGCGCGGCAACCTTGGCGAAACCCGTCGCATAAATCTTTTCAGGTAGGTTCATTTGCTTCTGACCATGCGCGGTGAGCCCAAGTCCAAATGCAAGAACGGTTTCCATTGCGCCCGGATCAAGCTTTGAAATTGCTTCGATTGCAGGCATATAACCACCGAACACCTTCGGGATTCGGGACGCCGCGAGGAAGGTTGGCTTTAGCGTTACTTCCTCGCCGTCAAGTTCAAAAGTCACAAAATCAGACATTTTCGCTCCGTATGTTAATGTTAGGTTGCCGGGTCTTCAACAATTCGCGTATTGACGCCAACCGGGTAAGACTGACGAACAACGTTTTCCACGTTGCCGACGTTACGACGTTTCGACATAACCTTGCCGCCGAAATAAAGCGTGGTCGGACTACCGGCAAGCGTAAGCTGGTCGTTAAGCTGAATTCGGAACGGATAGTCAAGGTCCGAATCGAATGCAGCAATCATTGCCGCCTGACCAGCGTCGGCAGGATCGGAACCGGCCTGAACCGTCACAGTGCCAGCGTTGAACGTGCCTTTGAATTTGCGGGTACGACGGTTCGCAAGAGCCGTGAAAGTGATTTCGGACGCTTCGTCGCCAAACTCGCCAAGGTCTTCGACCTCACCGACTTCAACCCACGTAACGAGTTCCATCGCCGTGATAATAGCGTTGTCGGTATCTTCTGCCCAATCAACATCGGCAAAATTGGCCTGCGGACCAATTGCGAAAGTAGAACCGGCTGCTGTATTAACTGCCATCTTGAATCCTCAACGTTAGTGTAACCATTCTTCCAACCGTTTTGTCATCATCGACAGGAGCCGGTCTTGGTCCATTGACCACTATATCTATCACGTGATACGAGGTGTTGACTAGCGCAGCCCTGTTTCGATGAAACATGGTTCGAAGTTCTCGCGCAATGTCGTCAACAATGCGCGTGTGGTCTTCGGTCGTACCGGGTGCGCCAATGTTGCCATACACCATGATGTCGCGCATGATGACGGTACGTTTCTCGCGCAATGCGTCTTGATCCAATGTGGACGCGTCAAACGGGATAACAACGCAAGGGAACGTGGCGTCTTCCGGTATCGGCAAACGCGTAAAGACTGCCGGTTCGCCTTGCCACTGTGACAACTCCGACGATATAGCGGTGTTGGCAATCACTGCCGCGCGCAATGCTGGTCCGGTATCGGTCATCGTAATGCACTCGCAATTTCACGGGCAATATCGTCTTGTATCTCTTTCGCCTTCTCCGCAAGCGACACGCGCGCGTACGGACGCGGGGCGATACGTGGCGTACCGAATTCAAGAGCCGCTGCATATTCTGTCGAAACATTCACATAGCCGGTGAGTTTCGATATGTCGTAACTCGTGGTGATGGATTGTGCGAGACGCCCCGTATCTGACGCAGGCGATTCGCCCGGTGCGGATGCCTGATGCTCAACGGTGTTGCGCTTGTAAATTCGTCCGGTTTTCGGCGGCTGTTGAATGCGTTCGACCATACGCGTCTTGACGGATTCAGTGCCTCGCACAACGCCGCGAAATACGGCTTGCGCCACGGATTGCAACACTTCAGGCCCACGCCATTCTAACGGCAACGCTTCAAATCCTTCAGTCGTTCGGTCCAACAATGATCCGCATCACGCAACACCGCGCCAATAATCCGGCAGAACAAGCAATCATGTCCGTATCGACGTGCTATTCGTCCGCACAAGGTTTGTCCCGGTCCACCACCCGTAATCCTACTCAGCAGCCGCGAAACGTCACCGAGTACCGCAATCATACAGGCTTATACCCCTGCAACGTGTAACTTGCTTCAGCCGGATCAATATCAAGCACGCGTCGAATCTGATATGTCGTCCCACGGAACGTAACGCGGTCGTCCTTGGTAGGCACAGCACCGGTCAAACCGCCGATGAGCGTAATCCGTACATCCGTGTCGGGGATTCCAGCCTGTGACCGATAGAACGCGCTGAACGTATCAACGAAACCTTCCGTCTGATACGTAACGGTCGTTGACGCCACCGGGTCGCCATGTTCATCGAGACCGCCACCGGGGACACTTCGAGTCAGCGTACCTTTTAGGAGTCGTCCGCTGAATCCCGCCGCGATTGCCGCACGGATTTGACCGTCAAGCAACGCCATCGTTTACACCGGGGAGTACGACAGGTGCTGTGGCCTTTTCGATTTCAGCGTTAAGACGCTTTTCGCCCCAACGCTTATCGACCTCAATTCCGAGCGCTTCGGCATCCGCACGCAGTTCGTTAACAGCGGACTCCCCGTTATCAACTGGAGCGGGGTCAATAACGGGGAGTCCTTTGGCGGGCGCGGGAGACGACGCGGCACCGACAAATTCGTTCCACATTCCGCGCTCGACAATATAACGGCCTTCATAAAGCTGTTTCAGTCGGCGCGGTGAAAAATTCTTCTTGACAACTTTTTCGCCAGCCGCATACTCGCCGTAATTCTTACGCCAAGAGAAGTCATCGGAGGGGTCGAATTTTTTAAGCCAGAGATTTTTTGCCATGATCAAGCTCCAAAGGCGAAAGGGGCGATCCGAATGAACCGCCCCTTAGAGTTTTAAGCGTCAGCCGTAACGGCGTCGTCAAAGAACAGTCCGAGCGAAGCGCCCGTAACCTGCTGGTCGTATGCAAGTTCGATCTCGATACGGTCACTGCGGAGGTGATCCATACGGAACTTGAAGATACGACCGCCCACACCGTTCGCGCCGGTATAGCCGGTCCACGAGTAGGTCAGACCAGCGGCGGGCATGTTGGGAGCCGCGTTGTCCGGGCTGTAAACGAGCAGCGCACCGTTGTCAAACACGAAGTCGTTGGTGTTGTCGCCTTGGTTCTCAACAGCATTGGCAACCACAACCCGGTCAACTTCAAACAGGGCCGCAAGAGCCTGCATGTTGACAAGAGCCGCACCGTTCGGAGTCTGACCGTACTTAACACGGTCAACGATGTCCGGGTGGTCAATCAGAACGTCGAAGGTCTTGCGGCCAAGAACCAGCTTGTTCGGGCGGAAGCCCGTGCGGCGCTGAATCTGGCGAGCAGCGGTGCGAATGTCCTCAATTGGCGTGGACGCGGGATTATCCCACCGAAGGAACTGTCCGGCAGCAGGCGAGCCGCTCGCAATACCCGTCCAATCGGTATCCCAAACACCAGTCGTAAGGAAGGTGTTCATGAAGTTGATTTCGCGGGAGATAAGTGCCGCGTTGGTCAGGAACTCGGTAGCCTGACGATCAAGGTTCCAAGCACCGTCAGCGTTAGCGCGAGTCTGGTCCGCAATGTCGTTACCGAGCGCCCAAACATGCGCGTAGTAAGGACGAGTGCTTGCCACCATACCAGCGATAGCCGCTTCAGTAGACGGGGCGCGCTTACGCATCAGGTTGCGGTTAAACTGTTCGGGCTGGAAGTCCCAAATCAGGTCAGACTGCTTCTGAACCGGCACAACAGGGAACACCTGTGCGGCGATAAAGTTCGAAGCGTTTTGCATATACGCAAGCGAAACAGTCGTCAGCGCTGCGTTGATATGTACATCACCGGGAGAAAGGATCACACCGGGGGATTTCTGAATAAGTTCGCTCATTGTTAGTGTGTTCCTCTATTAAGCGGCAGGTTCAACAGCCATCGGGCGATTGAGATGAACGGCAACGGGATCACCCTCGCCGCCTGCGGTACGCGCGATACCCATCACCGGATCACCAGTACCGGCAACCATGGCAACACCATCGGCACCGGTTGCAATCGGATCACCAATCGCAATTGCTTCACCCGCTTCAACCGGAACAGTACCGGCAAACGCAACGCGACCGGCAGCATCGGCGGGCTGGTTCGTGGTAATGACGCCGTAAGCGTTCACACCGGCACCAGCGAGCGCGAATTCACCATCGGTCGTCAGCGTAACGAAACGGCTGCAATTTTCAGCGGTAATTTCCACCGAACCGACGATAGAAACGACCTCTACGCTTTCTTCAAAGTAGCTCATGTTTATTAACCCTCGTAAAGATCGGGATGGGCGGAAAGAACGGCAACCTCAGCCTGAGCCTTGGTCACGTTCGGATTGGCTTCCATGTGAGACTTGACAAGCCCCTCACGCTTAGCCGCCTTGGTAATGTCCTGCGGCTTGCCGCCATTGACACCGAACGACTGGAAACCCTTGGCAAGCGCTTCGTTGCCAGCCTTGAGCATAGCGGTAAGCGCATCCCGTGCGGCTTCGTCCATTCCGTGAATACCCTTCAGGACGGCAACCTTGGCAACCGTTTCGCCGGGGAGATTGGCAAGCTCTTCTTCGGCGCGCTTCGTAAACTCGACAGTCTGCGCACGCTCAGCAGCCTTAACCATCTCTTCGCGAGTGGCCTTCAGTGCTTCGTCCTGAGACTTGAGAATAGCGAAAACACCGTCACCAACGGCAGACTTGCGAATCTCGTGACCATCAGCCGACTTGAAAACCTCATCGGCATCGGCAGACTTCTTCATTGCCTTGGCACGGTCAGCAGCGGACATAGCCTTGAACTTATCGGCGTCTTCCTTTTCGAGACCGGCAAGATATTCCTTTTCGCCGTCACTCATCTTTGCAACGGTTTCGGCGTCAGCAAGTTTCTTGGTCAGTTCGGCAACCTGAGCTTCAAGCCCTTCTGCCTTCTTTACAAGCTCTTCGCTCATGTTGTCGTTATCCTCTAGCAATTTCATTAGTTCATTGGTGACACTATCACCCGTTTCAGGGTGTTGACTAGTGGGGTTGACAGTAGTGGCAAACTGTGCCACGCTCTCGGCTATTTTTTCTTCTTTTCCGGTATCTGAAAGCGACGTATCAGCAAGAATAGACGTAAGGCTGTCACGGAGTGCGGAAGTTGCAGGCCACAAGTCGGAACCGATGCGGTCTACGCGCTCGCGTGCGGTTGCTTCGGCCATGAAATCCGTGAAAGACTTCGCGCCATCGGCAGTGCTGAGATATTTGGTGAATTCGACAATCTCGGGAGCGTCGGATTTCCAAATCGTGACGATAGCGTCAGACTGCGCCGGAACGGTTACACCGCTAATTTCCGAAAGCGTAAGGTTCTTCACAACGTTTCGCTTAGTCATTTACTGGATGCCTTTCACCGCGACCGCCGATACTGAAACCGGAATACGTACCGTCTTTGAATTTCTTGAGCATCGCGGGATTGTCCGGTTTCATCGCGATCATGAGACCAGTCTGATTCGCCTTGATACCCATTGACTTTGCAATATCGTCAGTCATGGGCCATGCGAATACTACTTTTCCTTTTGCCCCGCCGACGTGCATTTCCTTGGCAATCGCGCCATTCTGCATATAATCCGATGCAGCTTTAAGCATTACCTCTTCCGGGATGTAATCACCCTGCGTGTCGTAATACTCTTTACCGTTAAGCTTGCTGATGATTGCCCACCCGAACACAAGACCAAGTTCGTCGGATACTTTCGCCATCTTTACAGCGTTATCGACTGGTGAGATATCCTTGTAATGAGCCTTCAGCGAATCAGCACCGTCAAGCCACTGCGCAACCGCCCGGTGATGACCGTCCGCGATGTAAGCCTTGCCGTTATGGACAACCACAAGGGGTTTCTTGCCGGATTTGTCGGAACTGGCGCGGATCGCCTCAACCTTTTCGGTTGACACACGATCCTGCATTGCGGTAAGCGTAGCGAATGGAAAATCTCCCACGGGGAGCGAACGCGGATCGGTAAGCGCACCAAAAAAGCGCGGAATCTGATCCTCGCGCAAAGTGCCTAGAATTTGCCCGTCGTAATTGAACGGCACAAACGATAGGCCCGGTTCACCGTTGGGTTTCAGGGTGCGGTCATTCATGATCCGTATTTAACATGTGAGAAGAGGTGTTGACTAGAATGCGACACTGGTTACAGAAAATAGTTGTTGACACGTGACAAACGATGTGCGATAAGGGGTCATCAACAAAGGAGTTACGGAAATGAATATTCATCGCGAAGCCGCACGTAATCACATTCTTTCTAACATTCGCCATTATGACGAACTTTCAAAGAATGAATTTCGTACCGTGCAAGTTCGCGAACTTGCCATTTCCTCAAAAGCCGCTTGGCAAAACCGGCTTGAAATATTCGACAACGAAACGGCGCGCTAATGTGCCGTTAATCAACAAAGGAGTTACGGACCATGAGCATCATCGTCGCAATCATTCTTTTCACCCCTATTATCGGCCTTGCAGCCGTCGCAATATGGAACGAACTTAAGCCATGAACCATGTAGTAACCGAAGATGAACGTAAATTTCGCATTCTCGACATGCGAAACGGGACGTTTGTTGTTCAGGAAGATTTCGCATTCGGTTGGCGAGAAATCGCTACGTGTGAAAACATTGAAGCTGCGCGGCAATGTGTAGGAGACGAATTGTCAAAAACGCCGCGTGTCGTGGAGCAATACCCATGATATACGTTCTTGTAATCATCATTGGCGGGCAGTTCTATCAATACGAGACTGACCCGATCACGTGCCGCGTCTTGCAGGCACACAACATCGCAGCGGACGCGACGTTCGTTTCGTGCCGGGAGGTTCGCAATGTGGCCGCGTGACGCGTATGTCGGGCAATTCGTGGTGTGCGCCCCACACTACAACCCCCACCCAGAATGGAATGGCGAGAACCCGTCATGTGAGACGGTCTATACTATCGCGTGGGTTGGCATTGACCCGAGTGACGGCACTGTGATGATTGATCTCGCAGAAATGCCCCAGCCCGAGACAGACGAATGGTTACGCGGTTTTCAGGCTGACATGTTCCACCCCGTCGATGAATCACGCCTTGACGTGTTCCGTAAACTTCTCGTTAAACCCGGAGTGTGGGACCATGCCGACGCTTAGAATGTGGTGCGGGCAACAGCCGTACAAAGTCACAGGCCGACTCGTTCGTGACACCGGAACCGGCCTGATTATCGAGGATGATCGCGGCGTACGATACTTTGCGCCAAGCCGGGACGTTTTGGCAGACGAGAAGCCCGCAGATTTATTTTCACCTTTGTAGTTGACACGTGACAAGCGTTGTGCGATAAAGGGTCATCAACAAAGGAGTTACGGAAATGAAGGCAAAACGACTTTGCGCAGGTGAATATGAATACACCGTTTGCAATCACACTGTGATCGTTTCGCAGATTGAACCAAACCCGGCGTATGGTGACACAAAGCCGATGTGGATTGCCGCCGCAAAATGGAGCAATGATATTTACACCGACCCGCTTGAAACCAAGCGCGAAGCTGTCAACGCAGCCCGTCAAATGTTGAACGCCGCAGCGGCGCGCTAATGCGCCGCTTTCGAACAAGGAAGTTACGGAAATGCAACTTGTATTCGCAATTATCGTGGCAGGGTTCTTTGTCATTGTAGCAATACTCCACGCCGATGATACAACCATGAAAGTGTGCCAGTTGTCGCATTCTTTCGAAACGTGTCATCATACGATCTATCGATAGGAGAATGGAACGATGCAAGTGAGATTCACCGTCTTCGACAAAGACGGTACAAAACTGCACGAAACGAGTAGCTGGCAATCAGCCGAACGCTGTTTCAACACATATTGTGAAAATGGAGGATGGGTCGAAAACCAGAAAGGAACGGTTGTTGCGGGCAAGAAATTCGTCCGCACGATCAATATCGCACCGACGTGGCGAAGCATCCTGCCGGTGTTGCTTGCCGCCTATGCGGACGGCACCGCGACCGGGCAGGCGCTCGCACTGGAAGAACTGAAACGCATGGCAGCGATTGCCGATGGGTGTCAGTAGAACACCAGCATAGCGATTCGCAGGATCATAGCGAAATGAGTAACGACCAATACGCCGAAATGTTGCTTATCGAAATGTCACGCGCTCAGCGCGAGGCAATGGAACTACCAGCCGACACAGGCGAAAGGTACGATGAAGAGGGAGAAATAGTAGTTGACACGCGACAACGTTGCATGCGATAAGGGGTCATCAACGCAACGGAGACGACGGACATGAAGAACGCAACCATCTGGATCGAAAACAACCCCGAAACCGGCTCGATCAAGCCTTGGGAAGTCTGGTTTCAGGTTGAAAACTTCGCTAAGCGCCGCATCGCACATTGCGCAACCGAAGAGGCGGCGAAAAAGTCAATGGTGAGCGCAATCAAGCGCAACAGCGAAGTTTATCGGGTGACGGCGCGCTAAGCGCCGGTAACTTCTTCAGCACGCAAAATGCGATGCGTCACGGTGCATCTACACTGAATCCTGTCCTCAGCGGGCAAGTCAGGATCACCGGGACGCAAAGCGCTGTTACCAAGTCCCGTCACGAACCGGGTGTTCAATCCACGAACGACACGAGTACGCATCTTGCTATGTGAATCTCTCGTTCGTGGATCGTGCGTGTACTGCCATGTGCGTTCAATGTAGTCATCGGCAATACCGGCTTGTTCCATCGTCTGCGCGAACGCTTCTTCATTCGCCGCGTTAATCGTCTGTGTCGTTTCGGTGCGTGCGATGACTTCGGAACGATACTTGATATATTTTCTCTCGTAAGCCGCGACCATGCGGTCGATGTCAGCAGGCGTCAAAGACTCCACGTAATCGCGACGTGCCGCCAACGTGTCGCTGTGTGGCGAATAGCGACGATCCGCTAAACCGCGCTCCAAAGCTGCCACACTGCCGCGCTCAAGTAACTCACGGTAACGGTTCACGGCGCGGCGCTGGTCATCCGTCAAGCCGATGGCGCTACGATACGCCCGTGCCGCCCGTCGCGGTCCTGCACCGTCGTTCAACGCTTCAGCAAGCGCATTACGGATGGACGTACGCTGTTCGTTTCCGATCCGGCTGATAAGGTCCAATGCTTGACGCTGCATCTGTGCGGCGGCTCGTGGATGTGCCGGATCGAACGATATGGCGATGCGCGGCCTCAGACGTCTCACCGTATCTTCAAGTGACGTTATGGTCGATTCACCGACACGCGTATAGTTTCGCGGAATGACGCTGGCGAAACGGTTCAGATGCGAATCGATAAGCCTTATCGCATCGTCAATCCGGTTCCCGGAGATGAGTCGCTCAACTTCCCGAATCATCGCGTCCGATTTCATCGTCAGAACATATGCAAGAAACGCCTCAGCCGTTGCGCGGTCGAGGCGTTTCATTAGTTTCTCAAGACGTTGACGCTCAGTCACCCGCCGTTACCTTCAGTGTCAAAATACCAATCATCGTATTCATCGCATGGCGGCGGGCTAAGTTCTTTGCGGTTCGCGTACTGATCGAGGCTTTTCACCTTGTCCTCAGTTGACGGTGCGCGCTCTTTGTCAATCATCGTTACGCGCCGTTAATTCGTTAAGTGCCATACTCAACACCTGAACGGCGGACTCCAACGCGCTCACCTTTTCTTCAAGCTCACCAATGCGCTTCCACGCTTCAATGATAGCGCTAGTCGCACCCAATCTTTCAACTGCATTGCTCATCAGATAGGCTCCGAATAAATATGCGTTGGGACTCTGCCAACACCGTCAATCGACCAATTCTTAATTCCGCGCTCGTCGTGCCAATCTTTCAGCATTCGTGCGGCTTTAATTAACTCTTCGGGTGGTCGGTAAAGTTCCATGTTAAATCGACCAACGGTATCATACACATTGCTCATCAGATAGGCTCCACAAATCCGAATCGATTGCGTTTACCTGTTACGCTTGGATAGCACGTGCCGTACGCGGTACTGCCTGACATGCCCCAAGCCGAAGCACCTTTACCACAAAGCCAAGAACCAATCAAGCCCATGATTCCGACAGGGAACGGAGAGACCGAACCGTTATTGTAAATCGAGAAATTCAGCTTTCGGAAGTATTCGATTTCGACGCTACCAGCCTTGAGTCGTTTCGTTCCGCCATCCGCCGCCACAACGGTCAGACCCATGGACTGGTCAGCAAGTTCCGGGTTTGCCGCAAGCAATATAGCAAGCTGTGTGGCGGCAAGTTCAATCACGGTAATGTCACCAATCGTACGCGGCCATTCGAGAGGCTGAAGCGGGTCAAGTTTTTCACCCTGCCAGCACTGCGAATCGATCCACCGTGTCACACTGACAAGCACGCGTGCTTTATCGTCCGCGACCATCGCTTGCCATGCATCGGCGGTGAGCGATCCGTTAGCGTACGCATCGACATCCGCAACCGAAACGTACACGTCATATGTGTTGCCGTTAATCGTGACAGTTTCACTCATTCAAAAAGCTCCACCTGAATCCAAGTGTCTTGGTTCGATCCGCTAATTCGAGCATGACGCGCCCACTCCGGTACAGTGAAGTTTTGCCCACCGTCCCAAATGCCGAAATGATCGTACTGAACGGCGTCCCATGTGATCGGGAAACGTACAGCGTTCGGAATTGACTTGTTCGACGTAATATAAGCCAGCGCCGCAACCTGCGGAATGCCAATAGGTCCGCGCGGCGTCTGGAGCGCCGGAACGTTCGCGATGTTTTCCCACAGAATCGGTTGATCAGTCGTGATGAGGCGGTTCCACACTCCACCAAAGAAAATAACCCAATCCTGATAGCGGAAGTCAATCATACCCGTGCCGAAATTCTGCCCCCCGGCAGTCGTCACGACATAGAAGTCTCCCGGCGTCCCCTCGCCGTTCTGCAACTCTGGAATATTGTCCGTCGCGTTCCAAGTGCCGCGACGACGAAGCGCAAACCGTTCTTCATTGATCAGCGACGCGAGTTTGTCTTTTTCAAAGTCGGTAAAAACGTTTGTATCCGGGTTGGACTCGTAATAAGCCTTGACCTGAGCAGGCGTAATTTCTACACTCTCACCTACACGCACGGACCATTCGGACTCGGCTGCGTCCCACTGATACCAAAGGATGTCTACACCGTCATCAACGACAGCGTAATCGCCCGCGACAGCCGTAGGGTGAGCAGCCTGTAGAGCGGTAAGCCCCACGTGAACGCCCTTGAAATGAGCGCCTTCCAGTTGGGCGAGCTTGTCTTTCTCATCCTGTGTAAAGTTCGTATCGGACAGCCCTTTGCCCGGAACAACTGAAACTTTATCAGCCAGCAAATCGGGAAGGTCAACAATCGTGCCTGCCGTCTGCGTCCCGGTGTGATTCGCGCGGTCAAGCAACGTAGCATCCGAAGCGTTCTTTGTCGCTTCAGACTCAATGCCCGTTAGTTTCGACTTCTCAGGATCGGTGAAAGCGTTCGTATTTGTCTGACCCTCGTAAACAGTCTTAATTACGCCACCAAGCGTGGAAATTTCAATATCAGCCATTGTGAACGACCCTCACACCTTCGTAAAACACCGGGTCGCCCTCATGAACAACACCGTTCGTTATTTGTGACCCGTCAGGTTCCCCAAGCAACAAGTGTCGCGCCCACGGACCTGTACCCTTCATTCGATTAAAGTAATAAACGTGCCTTCTATCCCATCCGCCCGAATCGGGTGCCAAATCTTCATCGGTCAGCGCAAGATGCTGAATCGCTTTCACGCGCCACGACTTGTTACCTGCCGGGACACCGATAGACTCTGCGAACCTGCGCCACCAACTAGCCATTACACACCCTGAAGCGCCAGAAGTGCAGCACCAAGCGTTTCGACGCCCTGCCCTCGCCAATCACCCTCAATCGCGCTAATGGTTGCGAAATCAAGCGTTGGTGTACCGGACAGGTCGGAATACGCGCCGGACGTTGCAACGGCTGCGAACGTTGGCTTGTCTGCAACATCACCCCATGCGGGCGCATACGAATCAGGCAACGCACCAACGTCAGAAGCAGCAAGCGTAACGTCACCAGTCTGACCATTCACGCTGTCAACCGCGCCGCCTCCGAAACCACCTTCGGGCGGAACTTCCGCGCCAACCACAAGCAAAGGTCGTTTGAATTTATTAATACCCATCGTTCATAATTCCTTCCGGTTGGTCAGGGAGTCCGAGCATTCCACGGATAGCGTCAATCGCCTCGTCGTCCGGTTGCAGCACCGCACCAGCCGTCGAAAGGTCTTTCAATGCCCGCGTCACATCGTCAACAGTGCGGAACGATACGTCTTCGGCACGCATAGACGGCTTGAGTCGGTCGTCACGCCCGTTAAGTGTCCACAGGGGGTTGATGAAATCCTTTTCGAACGTTTCAGCCATGTCATTTACCGTGGCGTTAACGTTGAGATACAGGTTTTTCGACTTGTCTTCGCTCAGCGCGCGCGATCCGCCATCCGAGCCGACAAGCAATCCTTCGGTGCCAAGAATTGTCGCCATGCCGTATTCTAAGCGCTTGATAGCCGCGCCGACATGCTCAATGCCTGTTGCGCTACCGGTCAGCAATTCAATGCCCCACTTCGGTACAGCCGACGCAGCCTGACCGGTATCAGAAAAATTCTGATACGTTGAACTGTCGAGCAACAGACCGGTATTGGACGACTTGTTACGAGCCGTGATGAACTGCGCTAAGCCGCCTTCAATCTGCATGCGCTCAGCGGCGGTAATCTCGCCAGCCGCAACAGCCGCCGCTAGCTCAGCGCGTGGCGCACGTCCAACCGGAATTCCGCGAAAGTCGCGTTCAAAACCGATACCCTCAATGCGCTGATATTCCATGTAACGGTCAGCCGGTTCGGCAAGATGGCGAAGCCACCCGAAACCATCCGGCGAATCGGTCAGCGTATCATCGACAAGATAAACCGACTTGGCACGCGGAATGTAATGTGTCGAATAATCGTGCGGGGACTGCTGAACGAAGCCGCGTACCTGACCGTCTGCCGGATCGACGTCCCATTGCTCAATCGTGAATTGTGGTCGCGTCTCTAGCGACTTGAAACCGATAGAACCATCATCGCGGCGCTTTGCGGTCCACTCCTGAACGTTGAAGCCGTAAAAACGATACATCCCGGCACGTCGTACGACGCGTGACCACGACGCTTCCATGTCGTACATGCAGGCTTCAACGAATTCGGCGGCTTCACGCGCTTCGGCGCTATCGTCAACCGGTTCGACTTTCCATTCCGGGGATGACACAAGGTTCAGAAAGTACCGTACGCCCGCCGCAACAATCGAGACGTTCGCAAGGATATCTGAAGCTGTGATGTATTTCTGTTCACCGACAAGGCGCGGATTGCGTTCCTTGCTGGCAATCATGCCGCTTACAACGGAAAACCCCGGCACGCCCATTTCGCGCCGAGGCTTAATAGTTTCACGCTGGACGCCCGGTAGATCGATCATGCTCGATAAGATAGCGCGCGTCAGGGGTGTTGACTAGGTTACCACCCGATACGCTACGATATACACGCCGTCGTTAATCGACCACGAATCTGATTCCGGTTCGTCTTCATGCCACCAATCGGCACGCATTGGCTCAACGCAGAACGAATCGTCAAACCCGTTGCTGTGTCGCGTATAAACCAACGTATCGCCCGGTACAGGCATTCCGCTTCCGTCGTGTTCAATCCACATAGAACTTGTCTCCCTCATAGTACCGCGCATGCGGTAGGAATTCAGCCTTTGCAGCATGCACAGCTTTGCCGACATTCGGCGTCTCACCTTCAAGCATCATTAGCACCAGTTCGGAAATTGCCGACTCTCGAATGTCTGGCGCAAGCTTCCGACCGGCAAGCAACGATACAGCTTTGACGTATGTTGCGTCACTTGTCAACCGTTCCATGGCGCTGCGTCCGTATGTCTTTGCGCGCGACGGACGTTTGTAAACGTAAACCTTCTTTGGTCGGGCGGCTCGACGTGCGGCAAGTATCGTATCGATCTTGCGCGAAAACCCCTCATCGTCACGACGCCACGTCTGATACGTTCGCGGTGCAACAATTCCAGTCTTGGTCAGTTCCGCACCCGCTTCAACCGCAGCGATGAAGCGGGCTTTAAGTTCCTCACGCTTTTTACGACGCGACTCGCCCGATGCCTTACCGCTACTCGACCAGTCTCGCATAATCCGCGACGGTGCGTTCATTTCCTGTGACACCTACTCCAAATTCTGCACTGAACTCCGCATCGAACGCGCGACGTTCCCGCGCATCAATGCCCCAATCTACACACAAATCGTCTTCCGCTTCAACCCTGCTACGCGGAATATCGAAAAGGTCTTCAAGTATCTGAGCAATGCGACCAATCATGAGACGACTCGATATGCAATGATGTCCCATGGGGTTCCACTGTGCCACCAGTCACAGTATTTGGCTGAGCGAATTCCGGTATCAAAATTGTCAAACGATTCGCGCCGTTCGATGGTCTGAACACGAGTATCACCCGGCACAGGACATGAACCACCGCCCCACGTGATCCATCCGTCGTTCGACACATCGCCAATCACCCGCATCAGCGCCACAGCTTCCCCAACCGTGTCGCATTCGAAACCTTTGTAACGAATCATGACACCACCCGATATTTTACGATATGGTGATTTTCATATCCGGCTAAATGCTCCCAATTCGTGTTTCGCGCATAAACCTTTTCGGTGTATCCGTCTCTATCGACGGTTTCAACGAATGCATCTTCCGAAACCGGACAATCGCCACCGTTCCACGTGATCCATCCGTTGTTCTCAAACCGCGACACGAGCGCAAAAAGTTCATCGACCGTTTCGGCTTCGTAAATAACCGTTGCTTCACCCGCAATGTACGTCTTGCTGACAGTCATCGAATCATCTCCCGTCCCTTGTCAGTGATAAAATATGCACCGTTCGCGCCGACATGCATCATGCCTTTGCGGACCAGCGCGTTAGCCGTTTTGTATTCCGATCCGCCGTGAGGCATCACGAAATCTTTGACGATTGCTTTGCGCAACATGGCGCTTTGTGCGTTACTCAGCATAGCTTTGCCCCATTGTCGTTAACTGAAGCGACGTTACGCACGTTAAGCCGGTATGTCAAGAACCGTTGCGCCAACCCATGCGGTTTTTTTCTGTGGCTCAGCAACGAAACGCCCGTACGCATTCACAACGGCGTCAACTTGGTCTTTCCACTTACCACCGGGAAACAGGCACAGTTCGTCAAGGAACGCTTTGACCCAAGGATCGGTTGCGGTTCCGAGAATATCGACGTTTCCGCCCTCGCATGCCGCACTGAACGGTCCTGCACGTTCCTCTTTGTCGCCAGCTTCAGGCACGGCGCGAACATCATAGCCGTCAAGGAACTGGACAAGAGCTTTCCATTGCATTTTGCCACCCGCGCCGGGGTCTTTCGGTATGAAGAACCGCACCGACGATCCGAACCGTGCCTTATCCGCCGCGCATTGCTCGCGTATCAGTGTGTCGCGCTTGTGGTATTCTTCCTGAAACCGATTGACACCCGCAACAAGGTAACGACCTTGCGGCGTCTTGCCGAGTAGAACGCCCGCTGTGAACGCAGCCTGCGAATCTTTCGTTGCCGCCAAGTCCCACCATCGAACGAACCGCGTCCCTGCCGGTATTTCCGACACGTAATGACCGTCGAACCACGAAAGCTTGAACATGCCGCCTTCGCGTGGAACCGGGCGCTGTTGAAGCTGACCAGCCGTTGCGTATGATCCTAGAATACGCTCCAGCGCAACAACGGCACGTTCGCTATATCGTTCTTCGAATAGCAATTCCCCGTCGTATGTGCGCCAGTCTTTCGGGTCGGCGCGTTCCGGCTCGAAACGCATCGGCAGGATGAGAGTTTTATAGCCGTAGCGCTGTTCATCGGCTAGGATGATACCGCTAGGGTCTTCCTCATTGAGCCGCTGCATGATGAAGATGATTGCCGAGTCGTCATTGTTGATACGTGTCGGCAACGTCTCATGGAAAATACGTTTCGCTTCCAGCAAATGCGCCGCACTGTTCGCATGTTCAGCGCTCAGCGGGTCATCGATAATCAGGAAATCGGAACGGCGTCCGGTGAGCGATCCGAACGGCATGGCCTGACGGAAGCCGCGATATTCGTTCTCGAAATACGTCTTGGCGTTCGCATCCGACGCCATCGCCATAGGCCAACGTGCCTGATACCATTCGGACTCGACAAGCAATCGCATTTTGCGCGCGTCACGAATGGCTAGGCTTTGCTCGTGTGCCGCACCTGTAAAGCTTTTCGACGGCTCAAGCGACCACACCCAAGCCGGAAACATGACGCTGACAAGAATCGACTTCATCGTACCGGGCGGCACGTTCATCAGCAATCGCGGCTGAAAACCCGGATTGTGATAAATCTCTTCAAGTTCCTCGCACATCACGTCCAACACCCTGCCCCATTTGAGCTTGGTTGTCGGCTCGATGACGTGCCATCCCTGCTTGACAAATTCGGACAAGCGTTTACAGGCTCGTCGGCTTTGTTCAAGCTTGACGGCCTGCAAGGCTTCAGGGGTGAAAGGGATGTTAGGTGCGGTCACGCAGCGCAGCAGCCTCATGTTTTTTGTAAGCCGCTGCCATGTCGAAAAGCGGAGATTCTACCACATCAACGGCAGTCTCTGAAATCTTCAACGATGCGTCGATTGAACGCTGACGCATTTCCGCATCGTTGATTTCACCAATCTTGCGGCGAGCGGCTGACGCATAATCAAGCGCCTTTTCGTAATCGGCAATGGAACGATCCGAAGGGTCCATTTCCATGACATGAGCGGTGAACGAAACGCTATGTTCAGCGGCGCGAAGCTCTTCAAGTGCTTCGTTCATGGCGACGGTGAAGGTGTTGTAAGCGGTCATGTCGGGTGCCTCCGTTGGCGTTGATGACCCCTTATCGCACATCGTTTGACACGTGTCAACTACAACGCTCCAAATAAATCACCACCGCGCATCAACTGCCCCGGCGCATAAGTGATCCACGGCAACGCACGGTCAAACTCAACGTAAATCCGCTTGTTGATCGGGCTGATGAATACGACCTTGCCGCGTTTTCCAGTGCCGGGACATGTGATGCGGCTACCGGGTTTCATATCCCAATGCCTCACGTGCTACGTCACCGCAATCGTTGCGGTCGCACCCCGCATAGAACTCAAGCGCTTTACGAAGCTTTGACGATTCATCACGCTTGAACACCGCGTCATACACCGCAACTGCTGTCGCTTCGTCATCGAACGACAAAACCGTTTCAGTCGGCAAAAGCACGCGGTTGCCAAGCGGCAACTGATGTTCATCCGCAACGGGTTTTCCGAATTCACCAATCTCACCGGGTGGCATTCGATCGATCACAACGGACGGCTTGTCGTTGACAAGAAACAAACCGACTCGGAGTTTACCTTTTCCAAATTCGTAAATCATTCGACTTGCTCCACGTTCAGACTTTCCATGAACGCGACATAACGTGCAAGCTGTTCGTCTGTCAAGTCCTTTGGATCGAACTTCGTCGCAATCGCGCCGGAATGCTCAACCTGCGTCTTTTCCGCGAATTCCTTGTTGCCGCGCACAGCAAGCCACTTCGTAGCTGCCATGGCGTTAGGCGGAACGACCACACGGCGGGTTTGTTTTTCGCCGCGCTTGTCAATGTACTCTTCGTCGTACTCGTAACCCTTGGCGAGCTTGTAGAACGCCACCTTGACCTTTTCGTCGGCATGTTCTTTCCCGACACGGCTGGCGATGGCAAACGACTCGATACGCACCTGCCATTCCTCAATCGTTCGTTCCGACACGTCGAAAAAATGCGCAAGGTCTTTGTTCGTTGCCCCTAGCTCGCACAGCTTCGCCGCCTGAGCGTCATACTCAGGTCGATGCAGTGTCGGACGCCCTAAATCGCAACGGCTCTCAGCGGGCTTTACACCGGGTAAATGTGTCATGCTCCACAAAAAATAATCGTAGGTGGAGGTGTTGTCAAGTGCGCCCCGATTTATATAAATTTCAAGCCCGTTCCGCCTTCTCGCATTCACAAGCCGCATTCGGGAACCCTTGCAAACCTTGACAAGTGACCCATCTCAAACCACTTTACGACTTTATCCCACTTTCCCCCTATGCATTATAACATATACCCCATACCCTTATTATATTAAATATATGTTATTCTTCTATGATGGGAGTTCTAATAAAGTCGTAAAGAGTCAAAAAACGGTCAACCTCCTTGCATTGCAACGGTTTGAGTATGTGGCATTGACAACACTGGTTTGGTGTGTTAAGGTGCGGAAATGATTTATGAGAAAGAAACTTACCGGCGTCACGCCCCTCCACCCTCTCTAAATTTCCAGATCGTAAATTTAGAGACGGGTATAACATATGCTACATTGAAATCCGCAGCGCACGCAGCGGGTGTTACGCCATATAAAATGAGAAAATTGATCGCTGACGGCAGCGTATGGCAAAGACCCCACGGACCTATCCGCGCGTACAGGAAGGTCCGATGCGTCACGACCGGCAAAGTGTACAACTCGGTTGCCGAGGCTTTCCAGAGTATCCCCCCGCGACGTTCGGGCAGGTTGAGGAAAGGGAGCAACATCGGGACGCTCTATGCGCATTTGTCGGGCGCTTTACCGTCTGTCAGGGGAATGCGTTTCGAATATACCGGGGATGTCGCACCGCCACGCAAGAAACGTCGAGATGAGCCTGCACCGCCCGACACAACGCCAGTACGTGACGACGCCGGACGAACGTATAAAGGTGTCAACCACATTGCGCGCGAGACAGGCTTGACGAGACGCGAAGTCGTGGAGCGGGTACGTCTGGACCCGGAAGGGTTGTTCCGAACGGCATGGGTAAGTGATGCGACGTTCCGTATCGCTCGTCACGACGGCAAGATGTGGTGGGTTAATGGCTCGATACCAGCCGACACGTTTCGACGGTTTCAAAGTGTGTTGCGGTTGATGGGCAAACGTGTGACAGCCGGTGAGGCTCGCAAGTTGACAGGAGATTTGTTCGCATGAAACAGGTTCGATGTGTCGAGACTGGTGAAACCTATCCTAGCGCCACAGCAGCGGCCCGCGCACACGGGGTAACACCCGGAATGATTGGTCATGTCCTGAAGGGTCGTCAGGCGACAGCAGGCGGTTACAAGTGGGAATATACGGGTGAGAAACCGCCACGCCAGAAGCGATTCAAAGGCGTCTATCGGGACCACACGGGGCAAATTTATCATTCGTTACAAGCCGTAGCGAAACGCAACGGACGCACCATACGTCAGGTTCAGGCGGCAATTGTTCCGGGTTCGGCGGCTTGCCGGTTGGTTGGTTTTGACTTGTTTGCACCGGTTCCTGTCAGGCACAAGGTAGTTGGGCCACGCATCGAATCGGACGGCATCACCGAAGACGAATATTGGGCGATTGTTAAACCAGCCATCGAAGTGTACAAAATGCGTGGTGAACGGTTGACGCGGGAACAACATGAGGCTAAGCAGATCATACGAAACACGTGGATCACGGCACACCCGCCGACCACGGCAGACTTTGAAGGAACACCGGAAAGATGGCGACCGATATGAGACAGAGAGTCTGGCGTCAAGCATTGGTCGCGGGAATGAACGAGGCGTTGATTAATCGTATCGAACGCGGAACGTTTATTTTTACACTGTTCGACCGCGACTCCCAAGCATGGGTAAATACAACACCAATCGAGTCGCACGTCACGGTTTACATTCCAGACAAGTTATACGCTCAAGGTCATTTTGAACGCGGAAAGGGATTCTGGCTTCAGACCGATGGGCTTAAAATCAATTCGACATTTTTACGATGTGAAACACGTGATGTTCGCAAGTTTGCGCGATGGTCGCTCATTGAAACGCTAGGCTACCGCGATAACGGGCCGGTCACATCATGACAACCGCCGCTGAGTATCACGCGATAGTTGACCGGGCTAGACAGGATTATTCGCTCGCAACGTATATTGACAACACGCAGCGGATGATTCAGGAACAGTCCGACGCAACACGGCGCATTCGCAACGCATGGATAACCGCTGCGCCCCCGCTGCCTGACATGAACGTAGAGCATGCGTCAGACGGCACAGGATGGAGACCCGTAAAATGAACCTCACATGGATTGACAGCGATGAACCGAATGAGAAGATCGCCAAGAGTGGGAATGTTGAGATTGGTGCGATTCGTCAGTCTGCATCGGGACGTTGGCGTTGGGAAATTGTATCGCTCCCCGGCCTGTTTCGTTTTCGAGATGAGGCGCACGGCTGGAACGATGCGGAAAGTGTTGCAAAAGCGACAGTTGAGCGTCTTTGGAGTATGTGGCTTACTTCAGCGGGGCTGGTAAAATGACCGGACTTGAAACCATCGTAGCGGCTGCGATGCAGTATGAAGGCGTAACAATAAGCCTACCGCAACCGGCGCGGCACGGGCAAGTAATGCAATCCGCTGAGGCGTTCATGACGCACTATCAGATTGCGGCATCTTGCCAAGGTTTTCTAACCAGCACCGGGCGATTCGTGAATCGTGTTCAGGCGCGACAGATTGCATACGTTGCGGGGCAGAACCCCGACACGACGGGAAACGAACGAGACCTGTTTTCGGAGGATTTGTGGTGATCATCGACACAGCGTATGTAACGGAAACGATACGTGTCACACGAGAAATCGAAGCGGCGAAACGCGACTTGGCGGAAAACCCGTCATACGGTCGAGCGCTTGCCGTCCAGCAATCCCGCCGTATCCGTGACGAACGTGTCGCTGTGGCACGCGGTTCATTCAGGGTGGTAGCGTGACAGACATAGATGAGTTGCAACGATACATTGACAAATGTCGTGAATTGTCGGTAAGCGGTTTACCTGAAGGTGAACGATACGAATGGTGGTCACGCCTTGCTGAAATTCTTGAGGATACGATTCCCGGCCCTTGGGATGACAAGCCGAGAGATTATTGAACGTGGCTAAACGATCAGACTTCAAACGCCGCGCCAATGACAAGTATCTGACGCCATACGAAGCGACCGTACCGCTTGCATCGTACTTGACACCGGGACAGACGTTCATTGAACCATGCGCCGGGGATGGTCGGCTTATGCGGCATATCGAGCGGCACGGCTTGCGTTGTGTCGGCGCGTTCGACATCGAGCCTGATTCGCTATTCGTACGACACGGTGATGCGTTGAGCGAGCCGTTGCCGGAGTGTGACGCGATAATCACAAACCCGCCTTGGACACGCGCACTGCTACATCCGATGATCGACCGTTTCATGCGTCACGCTCCGACATGGTTGCTATACGACTCGGACTGGAAGCACACGTCACAACGTGGCGAGGTTGCCCGGTTGCTCAAGCACTGTTCGCATATCGTCAACGTCGGTCGCGTCAAGTGGATCGAAGGCAGCAAAATGACCGGAAAGGATAATTGCGTCTGGTATCGGTTCGATGTTCGGCACGAGACGGGTCCGAAATTTTATTGTTGACACGTGACAAACGATATGCGATAAGGGGTCATCAACAACGAAGGAGTGACTCTAATGGCACTGATTTACAATCATGAATGGCACAATCGTTTGCGCGAAATTGCCGTTACGGACATTGACGATTTGATCGTCGGTGAGACGTATTACAGCAACACGCATCCCGATAGCTTCGTACTCACGGGTCTGCTGACGAATAAGGAAGCGTACAGCAAAAGTGGTCTCGATTGGGACAACGAACGCATCGCTGATGAAATTGGATGGTTTGAGACTGAAACCGGACAGCATTATTCCCTTAGTGACCATGGGGTAACGGAGCAACCTTACAATCCTTGGATGATTTTCAAGACCGCTGAGGAACGTGACGCGTGCAAAGCACTATTGAAGGTCGAATTTGACGGTTACGATGACTACTATGGGTATGACGAAGAATGACCATACGCCTATCACACGCACAAGCCCGCGCACTCGCAAAGCTTGACCGTAACGAACCGCGCTCACCGGCTGACATCGGTGAGACCCGCGCCACCTGTGACGCATTGGTCGTTGCTGGTTATGCGCGACGGGCCGATACGTATTTGTACGGCGGTACGGCATACGTCAAATTTAAGGAGTTGCGCTAAGATGTGTTACGATAAGCGGGGCACCCCAATCATTCGTGGCGACATCGTGAAGGTTTTTCATTTCACGGGTGCGCGACGTAAACGGCACTACATGTACAAACAGTGCCTTGGGGAGCAGTTTTTGCACTCATCACACGATCACAAATACATGTTTTTCTCACATTTGAACTTTCAGGACGACGGGCCTTACACTGTTTCTATTGGTAAACACTTGTCGGATTACGAGATTGTTCAGTCAATTAAGTGTGACCATGAAAACAGACCGCGAGTAACGTCATGAAAGCATGGATACTGTCCGACCTGCATTGCGATCACGGAACGGTCCCGCCACCCGTACCGCCTGACGCGGATATCGCACTGATCGCGGGTGACGTGATGAACGATACGTGGCTTATCGAGACGGCACGCCAGATACCGGTCGTGTTCGTGTGTGGTAACCACGAGTTCTACAAGCGTGACGTACCGTCAGTGCTTGAGAAATATCGCATGTTCCCCGCTGAACAGTTCTATTTCCTTGAGAACGATAAGTTGTCGCGACTCGGCATAGCTGGCGCAACGCTCTGGACTGACTATAACAACGATCCGCGCACTGCGGAGACGGCGCGGCGTGGTATGAATGACCATCGTTACATATCGTGGCGCAAAGTCCCGTGGCAGCGGTTCCTGCCATCACATGCGACACAGATGCACCGCGAGTCACTTGAGTACCTGCGTAACAGTGGTGCGGATGTTATCATGACGCACCACGCACCGCACCGTAACAGCGTCCATCCACGTTACGCAGGTCAATTGCTCAACTACGCATATTTCAGTGACGTGCTGGAAACGTTTGACAACCCGCCGAAGCTATGGGTACATGGTCACGTTCACGACTGCTTCGACTACATGGTCGGTGAGACTCGTGTAATATGCAACCCTTGCGGCTACCCTCATGAGCGTACAGGTTGGAATCCGTCTCTAGTGGTAGAATTGTAATCTTCTTGACAACTCGGTGAAAATAGTATATGTAGCGCAGCATATGAAAGTCATAACGCGAGTGTGAAGTTGCCCAAGCCTTATAGATACTGGACTAAAGACGACTGTAAACGGGTCGCATCGAATTATACAACGCGGAGTGGGTTCCGCAGAGCACATCCAAATTGCCACTCGGCAGCGTCTCGTAACGGATGGTTGGATGAAGTTTGCGCACACATGGTTCGAGGAAGGAAACCAAATAATTTTTGGACCAAAGAGCGGTGCGCCGAAGAGGCTTTAAAATACAAAAGCCGAACAGCTTTTAAGACGGGTTGTCAAGGGGGTTACACTGTTGCATATAAAAATGGCTGGCTTGATGAAATATGTACACATATGCAATCGTCAGGTGACTTCTGTAACAGATTTGTATACGAAATAGCCGACCACTCACAAAAAGCTGTGTATGTGGGCCTGACGTGCAACCCGAACAAGAGATTGAAAGAACACAGATCATCACCCAAAGGGGTTATAGCGAGACACGGTTCTGAGTATGATTTAGAAATGGCGTTGCTTTCGGAACTGATTCCTGCCGTCATTGCAGCACAGAAAGAGCAATTTTTTATCGACAAATATCGAGCGATGGGTTATGAGATACTTAACCGCACGAACGCGGGAGCGCTCGGTTACATAAAAATTAAATGGACAAAAGAAAAGTGTGCCAAAGAAGCATTGAAATATAAACATCGTTCGGATTTCTGTAAACATTCACACAGGGCATACGACGCGGCACTCCGCGAGGGATGGTTGGATGATATCTGTTCACACATGACGCGGAAGATTAAGCCGATGGGGTACTGGACAGACGAAGCGATCATGAATGAGGCTAAAAAATATTCCAGTCAGACCGAATTTAGAAACAGCGCACCTAGCTGCTTCACGTTGTGCCAAGTTCGAGGGTTAATGACGCAAGCATGTTCCCATATGGTTGTACAGAAAAAGTCTCCGGCTGGTTATTGGAAAGACAAAGAGAATTGCCGGAAGGAAGCGATGAAATACACGAAGCGGGTTGATTTCTCCCGTAATGCGCAAACCGCTTATAAAATTTCCATTAGAAACGGATGGATCGATGAGTTCTTTCCGCCAAAGACCAAGGAGCCTGCCCTATGACAGCACGACTAATTGCACATACCGTCCCGGTTGCCCCGGAGTTCGGCACCACGGCTCATGAGTTTATCGCTTATGTGGCACGGGTGAGTAATCCGGCGAATCAGTGGAATCACGAAACGGCGTCACGCCTGTGCCAGTATTTGCAGGATCACAAACATTGGTCGCCTTTTGAACTCTTCCACATTGTCGTTGAGGTCGAAACGACCCGTGACATTGCGCGACAGTTGTTGCGTCACCGGGGTTTTACGTTTCAGGAGTTCAGCCAACGTTACGCCGCCGTCACGGACGAACCGGTGTTCCGTGAAGCGCGCTTGCAAGACGTAAAGAACCGTCAGAACTCGCTTGAGACGGATGACGCGGCGCTTGAGGGTTGGTGGAAGAACGCTCAGTCTTCTATCATGAACGATGCTCTGTGGTACTATAACGATGCTCTCAAGCGCGGCATTGCCAAGGAAGTCGCCCGCGCAGTACTCCCCGAGGGTCTCACTCCGTCACGGCTTTACGTAGCGGGCAGTGTGCGTCAGTGGTTGCACTACCTTGAGGTGCGGCTTGACCCCTCGACGCAAAAGGAGCATCGGATTCTTGCGGGTGAGATCGAAAAAGTTGTACGAAGCGTGTTGACACGTGACGATAAAGGCGGTACACCTTAGTCATCAAACAAGGAGAGACGGAAATGACCAACGTTCGTTACACCAAAGAAGGCAATGTCTGGATGGTATGGGTCGGAAGCGGAACCGTTCGTGCCTGTGAAACTGAACGCAAGGCGAAGAACCTTGTCGCAAAACTAATCAAAGCTGGTTTTTAAAAATTACGATGCGGCGCGCTAATGCGCCGTTTCACCATTTTGGAGCACTCTAAATGACACACATCATGCTAGACCTCGAAACATGGGGCAAGCGCCCCGGCTGTGACATCCGCAGCATTGGTGCGGTCGTGTTCGATCCGGTTGCTGGACACGTGACGGACGACACGTTCTACATCGCCACGGATAATCCGGTTGACCCGGCATACTTTTATAGTCATGCCGCATGGGAACATCGTAGGCACCCGCTCCATCGTGACCCCGAAACCGTCAAATGGTGGAGCGAACAGTCGGACGAAGCGAAGGCCGCGTTTGAAAACCCGGTTGATTTGAAACTCGCTTTGGCGAAATTTTACGAATGGATGGGCGACTCGCCGGACATCAAACTTTGGGCGAACGATCCGCACTTTGACGTATCGATTCTTGAGGCTGCTTATCACGCGGTCGGACTTCCCGTTCCGTGGCACTATCGCGCGCCCCGTTCGATGAAAACCGCAACGGACCTTGCAGGCTTGACACGCGACGAGTACGTGACGGCGACAGTGCCACATCATGCCTTGCACGACGCAATCGCACAGGCCATGACCGTGTGCAAGTGTTACGAACGGTTGAGTAAGAATGGGATTTAAAATATGCATGTTCACGGAAATTATGTATTTGGGGTCTTGAAACAGAATCTGGAAGTGGATCAGCTTGTAGTCATCGGAAGAACCGGCGATAACGACATGGATGGGCGGGTCGGTACGATTCTCGGAAAGACTTTTGACAACGTGTGTGATTCGTATATTGTTCTGCTTGACGAACCATATTGCGGTCAAAAGGCAATCAATCTCACCGAAGCATGTATTTGTCCAATTGAGTCATAACGGATGCCTCAACCTGAGTATTTCATGGGTTTCGCCCGACACGCCGCGACGGCTTCAAAGGACTCAACGAAAGTCGGCGCGGCACTTGTTGACCGTGACGGTACGGTACTTCTCACGTCGTACAATGGTCCACCACGGGGCGTAAACGACACGCCTGACCGGTTCATCCGGCCTGAAAAGTATCTTTACGCCAGTCACGCGGAACGCAACCTAGTCGCGTTTGCCGCGCGCAAGGGTATCTCAACGGACGGATGCACCGTGTACGTAACGCACATGCCGTGCGGAGAGTGTATGAAATCCATCATTCAGGCAGGTATCACTTGCGTCATGGTTGCGGATGGTGTAACGGTCATGCCGATTGAACCGCAAGCCGCGATCATGGCGGAAGAGGCGGGCGTTAAGGTAGAGCGGATAACAAGTGCCAGCGTATCGGAGTGACGCGGAAGCCGAGATTCGTGAACCAGTTGTGGCGCGACTCCGCGAAATGGTTCCGGGTTGTCGTATCATTCACGAGATCAATGCCGAGTCGTTTGGTAATAGAATTGACGTTCTTGCTGTGGGAACGGACCGACTCGTAGCGGTTGAAATCAAGAGCGAGCGTGACACTCTGAAACGCTTGCCGGATCAAATTAAAGCCATGCGATCCGTGACGCATGAAACGTTCGTTGCTATTCATGAGAAGTTTCTTAAACAGTCCCACGGATCAGTGTATCCGCCTGATGAGGCGAGAAACGCGACGGTTTGGGTCTACCCTCGTCTGGAACGAAAGGGGCATGTTCAGTGCGGAGCGGAATGGCAAGACCGTGACGGATGGAAAAAGACTTTCCGTTGCCTCCCCATCGGAGCCATGGAAATGTTGTGGCGCAACGAATTGCACAACATTTGCCGAACATTAGATGTAAAACGTGCGTCACATCTGACGCGGCACGAAGCTATGGATGAGATCAGGTGGATCATGTCGGGGCAAAAAATAACTGAGACGGTATGCGCAACACTGCGTAACAGGGCGTGCGTCGAGGCCGATCCAGTCGGACTACCCGGCGTTACGGCATGACAGTTACTCTCCGCCCGTATCAAGAGGCGCTACTTGCCGACATCTTCGGCGCGTGGCAACAGGGTCATAAATACGTTTTAGCGGTTAGTCCGACAGGTTGCCACGCGCCCGGTACGCCCATCCTCATGTTTGACGGAACCATAAAGAACGTTGAAAATGTTTCGGTTGGTGACGTTCTCATGGGGCCGGATAGTAAGCCGCGCAACGTTCTGCGATTGATTTCAGGGCGCGAAAAGATGTATCGCGTTACTCCGGTTAAGGGTGATTCGTTTGTTGTAAACGAAAACCACGTCTTGTCCCTCATGACCACAAACGAGGGTAAAAAACATGGCGTTCGTGCCGGAGGAATCGTCAATATTCCGGTCAAGGATTATATCAAGCGTTCCAAATACTATAAGCACGTCCACAAGCTTTGGAAGACCGGGGTAGATTTTGCACAAGGTGATCCGTTACCCGTCCCGCCCTATGTGATCGGAGCAATGCTCGGTGATGGTAGTTTGCAGACAACGCCCATCATTTGCAGCATGGACTCGGAAATTCACGATGCGGTCGATTCGTTCGCTTTATCGCTCCCCGGTGTAAAAAAATACACGAGGCAGAAAGTCGATAACAAGTCATGGAATACTTTTTATCGCGTTAAGAACGGCACTGCGAATCCATTTATCACCAAGCTTCGGGATGCTGGCATTTGGGGAATGCGTTGCGAAGTGAAAGAGGTTCCTCATCGGTATCTTACGGCAAGTCGCGAGGATCGTTTTGAATTACTCGCTGGTCTCATGGATACTGACGGGAGTCAGGGTGTCGGAAGTTTCGATTTCATTTCAAAATCTGAAAAACTTGCCAACTCTGCCGTGTTTCTTGCTCGCAGTCTTGGACTGCGAGCCGGGATGAAACCGTGCGTCAAGTCGTCTCAGACTGGTTACACCGATACATATTATCGTGTAACCATTTCAGGCGACACCCATTTGGTTCCGTGCCGACTTGCTCACAAACAAGCCGCACCGCGACGCCAGATCAAAAACCCAATGGTCACGGGTTTTTCGGTTGAGCCGGTTGGGGAAGGTGATTTCTATGGTTTCACTCTTGACGGCGACCACTTGTATCTGACCGGGGATTTCTTCGTTCACCACAATTCCGGCAAAGCCTTCTCACTTGGCGTCACGGTGCAGCGCAACGCACAGCCGACATGCGTCATGGTGCATCGTGGCGAACTTGTCGCGCAGCTATCCGAGACGCTTGCAACACTTGGTATTACGCACCGAATCATTGCGTCTAAATCGACCGTCGCAATGTGCGTCAGTCGTCACGTCAAGAAATTCGGACGCTCGTTTCATCATCCGCAAAGCCCGATAGGCGTTGCGTCGGTGCAGACGCTCGTGAAGCGGCTCGACAAGCTTGAACAGTGGTTGAGTACGATTCGTCTTATGGTTCCCGATGAGGCGCACCATTCGACTGCCGCACAGTATCGGACGATTTTCGAAAAGCTGCATCCCGACTGCAAGATGCTTGGCGTGACAGCCACACCGGATCGTTGCGACCGCAAGTCATTGGCGCGCGTTCAGGGCGGCATCTTTGACGCGATGGTCGAAGGTCCGACTCCGCGATGGCTCATTGAGCAAGGCTTTTTGGCACCATACAAATATTATGCGCCGCCGCCGTCCTTTACCGTTGATGAAGATGACGTGTCGAAAAACACGGGTGAAGTTAAACCCGACGTGATGCGTAAGAAATCCCACGAGTCGCGTATCGTGGGTGACATCGTAAAGACGTATCAGGAGAAAGCACCGGGAAAGCAGGCCATAGCGTTCGTTGTCGATATCGAAACGGCTACAACGCTCGCACAGGCGTTCAATGACGCGGGGATACGCGCCGCAGCCGTAAGCGGTAAGACGCCTGACCAGATGCGCGTTGCGCTGATGGCGAAATTCGAAGCACGACAGCTTCAGGTTCTTGTGAACGTCGATTTGTTCGATGAGGGACTCGACATACCGGGCGTTGAGTGCGTCATCATGGGGCGTCCTACCATGTCGCTCGGAAAGTTTCGGCAACAGGTGGGGCGTGCGCTACGTCCTGTATATGCGGCGGGGATGCGACTCGACACGGCTGAACAGCGTGTGGCGGCAATCGCGGCGGGACCGAAACCGTGCGCTATCCTTATCGACCACGTTGAGAACTGGAAAGTTCATAAGTTCCCCGACAGCGAACGGGCGTGGAGCCTGATACGACCGGACGGCGTTACACGAAAGAAAGATCGTGATGACGAAATACCGTTGCGGTCCTGTGAGGAATGTTTTCAGCCGTACGAAGCGGTTTACAAGGCTTGCCCGCATTGCGGCCATAAGCCGGAACCTGTCGGGCGTAGCGCACCGGAAATGGTTGATGGTGACATAATCGAATTCTCACCGGAACTGATAGCCGCGCTCAGCGGTGAGGTGTCCCGCATCGACGGCGCACCGCAGGTTCCGTACGGTGCAAGCGAAGTGGTACGCCGCAGCATCGAACGTCGTTGGAAAGAACGACAGGACGCACAAGCGGCGCTGCGTCACGCAATAGCACTATGGGCCGGAATGTGGCGCGACAAGGGTGCAAGCGACAGCGAGTCGTATCGCCGGTTCTTCCACACGTACGGCATGGACGTATTGACAGCGCAGTCATTGGGTGTTACGGAAGCGAACGAATTACACGGACGCATCGCGGCAACGTTGCCGCGCGTTCACTTGCCGGGAGTTGGTACATGATGCAATCTATCACAGGATACATGTTTTCCGCACTTGCTGGAATTCTGGCGATTGCAATGTTTGTGACGATGTTTATTCCGGGAGATGCGCGCGGCGAATGTTTCATCATGTTCGTATTGTGCGCCTTGCTGAGCGTTCTTTTCGCTTGGATGGCGGGGATATGACATTTGACGACTGGTCGGCGCGCTTCCCTGAAGCAGCCGTTGCGCTTCGTACCGTCTTGACGCCTGAAACGCCCGTATCGACCGGATCGAGTGAGGCGCGGATACAAAGCGAAACACGCCTCGCCGCCGTAAAGCACGGTGCGCTTTGGCGGAATAATGCTGGCGCAACGACCGATGAGACGGGGCGGCAGATACGATACGGACTCGGCAACGAAAGCGCCAAGTTCTGGAAATCGTGGCGCAGCGGTGATCTTGTCGGCATTACACGCATGACCATACAGCCGCACCATGTGGGGCGCACGGTGGGTGTCTTTACGATGATGGAAGTGAAGGATGCGGATTGGAAGGCGTCACGTTTGCAACAGCCGTCGAACGAACGGGAGCGGGCACAGATGGCGTGCTTGACGCACGTGGCGTCATTGGGCGGCATCGCTGGTTTCGTGACGGATGCTGAGCGCGATTATGAGCGGTATGTTCTGGAGTTTATCAGTTGAGCGATAATCTTTTCGCACCAATCCACAAGATTCATAACATTTCGCTGTCTGGTGGTTACGGATCATCGGTGAGCGCGCTTGCTGCGCATTATTACGGTATTCCGTTCCGATTGATCTTTGCTGACACGCTTATCGAAGATGGTGACCTGTACAGGTTCAACAAGGATATCGCGGAGGCGGTAGGAAAGCCGATAATCCACCTCATTGATGGTCGCACCCCTTGGGATGTGTTCGCAGATAAGCGATGGATTGGGAACAGTCGCACGGCACATTGTTCTGAAATTCTAAAGACTGATCAAGTTCGTAAATGGCTTGCGGCAAATGCTGAGCCTGACGAACCGCTTGTGCTTGGTATGGATTGGTCGGAACTAGATCGTATTGAACGCGCGCAACGTAAATGGTCACCACGTCCAGTTGTTTCACTGTTGAACAAATTCAAGATCGGGCGACCGAACTATCAGAAGTGGCTTGAACGATACGGTGTAGAGGGTCCGCGACTTTACAAATTCGGATACCCGCATAACAATTGCGGGGGAATGTGCGTTCGCGCCGGTCAAGCACAGTTCGCAACACTCTTGACGACCAATCCGCAACGGTATAAACATCACGAAGACAAGATGCGTGAAACGATGGAACGAATCGGCCCGACTGCCAAACCCTTCCTGAAACGCACCGTCAAGGGCGAAACGGAATATCTTACAATGAAAGACTTTCGCGAGCTTTATGAACGGGGAGAGATTACGGTTGATCCGTATGACTTCGGTGGTTGCGGCTGCTTTGTGGATGAGGGATGAGAATGAAACACGAAAAATCAACTACGCTCGATTACACGATATACATTGCAGGAGATTACGAGCAAGCAAAGAACATTTGCCGCGAATGGTGCATGAGAGTCGGTGCTTGTGTCACGGTTGAACCAACTACGTATATTTACACAGGTGGTGAAGAATCGGGCGTCAGAGTTGGATTTATCAATTATCCTCGCTTTCCCGAATCAGAAGAAAATCTTCGTAGCCGTGCTTGTGATCTTGCGTCGTTACTTATGGAAGGGCTTTATCAGCATTCATACTCTATTGTTGGACCTTGGGAAACTGAGTGGTTTTCGCGTCGTCCGGCATGACTGACAATTTCATTCGCGATTACATTCGCAGCAGCATTCATATCGTTTCGATCCTTCCCGACGCTTTCGAGCCGGAACATGCGCCGCGCGGAAAGTGGTTCGGTGACGATTGGCAGGGTGCGACGGATTGGGCGGCTGCTGAGAACGCGGCGGGACGCAACGTCTATTGGACGCTCAATTTCGTATCGCCGGGACTGAATAAGAAACCGAAGAAAACCGACATCATTGGAGTTCGCGGCTTCGGTGTGGATATCGATCCCCCCAAAGACGTTCCGACGTGGGACAAGCATGCGGCACATGCCGATCTTATCGCGCGCGGTCAGCCTAGTTACGCCATTGACACGGGACGCGGCGTGCAGGGCGTGTGGCTCACAACCGTCACAACGGAGACGCACGATACGGTTGAGACGGTCAATCGTGGCTTATCAGCAGGCTTTAATGGCGACCACACGCATAACGTTGACAGACTGTTTCGACTGCCGGGTTTCATCAATTATGGCGATGCGAAGAAACGAGCGGCGGGCTATGTCCCCACACTCGCCACGCTCGCCACGCCGTTCAGTGGCCGCACGTTTGTAGCGTCCGACATCCTTCCGTACTTCCCCGCACCAGCCGCGCCTGTAGCTGTAGCGGCTGCGATGACCGACACGCCGCGTGAGGGTTGGACGCTTGGTGACAAGTCGGATGATGAAATTCTCGCCATGGCGCTACGGTCGCGCGGAGGCATGGGCGCGATGTTCGGTGAAAAGGCAACGTTTGCCGATTTGTGGCACGGTGACGCCGCTACGCTCGCAAAATTCTTTCCTTCCGATTCGGGTGATGAATTCAACCGTTCCGTTGCGGATGCCGCACTTTGCGCGCACCTTGCGTTCTGGTGGGGAGCTAACCCCGCTGCAATTGACCGCATGTTCCGTCGTTCGGGTCTCATGCGCGACAAGTGGGCGCAACGCGAGGATTATCGTAACAGTACGGCGGGCAAAGCGGCATCACAGTGCATCAACGTGTACAGCGTTCCGGCACCAGATAAGGCGGTTAAAGCCGTCGAATTACCCGGTGTAACGGTCGAACAAACCGGCATATCTGGCGAATTCCTCACGATCCATGAACAGAAAGAATATTTCAAGGGCTGCGTGTATGTCGCGGACCTTGGCGAAGTGCTGACTCCTTCCGGTGCGTTCCTCAAGCCCAACGCTTTTAACGTGATGTACGGCGGTCACAATTTCGAGTTCGGGACGGAATCTGTCGAAAAGAAAGCGTTTGTCGCCTTTACGGAGAATCGACTGCATAAGTTTCCCAAGGTGCAGCAAACCATGTTCGAACCGGATTTGCCGTTCGCGCATATCGACCCGCACAGGAGCGCCGTCAACGTCTATAAGCCCGATCCGTCTGTAGTGTCCGAACCGGGCGATGTGTCACCTTTCCTGCAACATCTCAGCCGCATGTTGCCCGACGAACGGGATAGGCGAATCCTGCTGACGTGGATGGCGTCACTTGTGCAAAACCCCGGAGTCAAGTTCCAGTGGGCACCGTTCCTGCAAGGATCGCAGGGCAACGGCAAGTCGATGATCGGCCAAATTCTCAAACGTGCCGTTGGTCCGTTGTACGTTCACGAGCCGTTCAGTGACGATCTTGCAAACAAGTTCAACGACTGGCAAGATAACAAGGTGCTAATCATCGTTGAAGAGTTGGCGCTAGGTGAAAAGCTGGAGACGGACAACAATCTCAAGACATGGATCACACAGGACATGATTGAGATGCAGGCCAAGGGCGGCAAAAAGATGATGCGCCCGAACAAGGCGAATTGGATCATATTCAGCAACTATCAGAACGGACTTGTGTTCACGGCGGGCGGGCGTCGATATGCGCCATTCTTCACGGCGCAGCAAACCGCTGAGGATATCGAGCGCGACGGCATGGGCGGCAATTACTTCCCGTTCATGTGGGAATGGTTGAGGCGTGGCGGCTATGCGTTCATGACGCATTTTCTTCAGACATACCAGTGTGACCCGGAATTTGACCCGGCTGGCACGCTTGCGGGCGCGGCACGTGCGCCGGAAACGTCAAGCACCCTTGCGGCTATTGGTGCGTCAATGGGGCGGTTTGAAATGGAACTGCTCGAAATGGTTGAATCGGGGGCGCAAGGTTTCCGTAACGGCTGGATTAGCGGCACGAAGCTGCGAGAGCTTGAAGAAAAGTTGCGTTTGCGGATGAGTCCGGTTAAGAGGAAAGCCGCGCTTGAGTCGCTGGGTTACGTGCCGTGGGGCAGGAGTAGTCAGGTCATTATGGGTGAAGGTGGAACCAAGCCGACTTTGTACGTGAAACGCGGCGGTGAAGGAATGAGTGTGACGGACTTCATAGCGGCTCAGGGATACCCGGCATAATGCGACCACATAACCCGAACGGTAAGCACCAACGCGCCGAACAGATGCTGACCGACCGTGAGCGCGTCAAAATCCACGAACTGTACCGGACGCATTTGCTCGATGTGGATTTGATAGCTGAGCGGTTCGGAATGGATGAAGAGGCTGTTAAGGCGGTTCTGGCTAAAGCGCCGCCGCAACACGTCCCGATGTGGCAAGTACGATGGGACGATGCGTACGGTGAGCGTCACACACGGAAGTTCAAAACGTTTCAGGCGGCGCAATATTTCAGCGCCGCACTGCGTAACGTGGAATGGAAACGGGTTGAACGGGTTTAGCGACTACGCAGTTGTGCCACCAAACTTTTATCGATCCGTTGTTCCGCGTATTTTGTATTTTCTTCACGAATGGTCAGCATAAAGCCGTCAATCTCAGTTACTTCAAACCACGTGGCATCGCTGAGTCTGTTAAATGCCACGTGATCGCCAATCTTTACCATCTTAGTCATTCGAGTCACTCCTTCGTTGTTGAACGGTCGCGATTTCTGACAATCCGGTCAATCGCTTCTGCTTCCGCGTCAGCCTTTGACCATCCCTGAGAACGAAGCCCGTGTACCATTGAGTCAAAAAGTTTCTTTTCGTCATCGGTCATAATCGAGTCACTCCTTCGTTGTTGATGACCCCTTATTGCACATCGCTTGTCACGTGTCAACTGAGAATTTCGATTAATTTTTGCCAGTCGGGTTCCGGGTCATCTTCGGCATAACGAAGCGCCCGCGTGATTTTGGTTTCAACTCCATCGAGTTCTTCAGAAGTCTCAGCGTGTAAATCCGATTCGCTCTTTAGCTGCGCACTAATTCGCTCAACTTCTTCAGTCGAATCGTACATTAACGCCCCTTCGAATCGGTCACGCATCGTCCCGTTTGGAATGATGATAAAGCCGACCGGGCGATTGTCGAAATAGATAACATCTCCACTTACGTCGATCATGATCCGGCACGCTCCAGCTTTTCGAGCGCCTTGGTAGCGATGGCACGTCCTATGAAGCGAGCGGAATCGTATCTACCAATTGAAAAATCTTTCAAAATTGATTCCATCTCATCAATAATGTCGGCAGCTTCGTCAACGACTCGCCTGTCGTGGATAATCTCGTGTTCGTCCAACGTTAGTCCGTAATCCCGCAACCGTTCCGTAAATTCACTCATCGTCATTTTTCCCTGTTGACACGAACCGTACCATCGTGCATAAACGCGTCGTTGTCAACGGCATTACAGGAGCAAATCATATGCCTCGCATCAACTTTTTTATCGACGTAACGGAAGAAGAAATGTCCAACTTTCTCGCACGAGCTTCGGGCGGTGATGGGCGCAAGGTTACTGCACAGGCTGACACGACGACGGATGATGACGGACCAGCCGCAACGAATGCACCAGCGACCGACAAGAACGGCGTGGCGTGGGATGCGCGTTATCATGCGTCTTCCAAGGCACTGAACGCCGATGGTACGTGGCGCGCTCGCAAGAACATGTCGGACGAAGAGAAGGCAGCAGCCGACGCATACAACAAGGGTGGCGCGACGGTGACTCAGACGAGCGACCTTGCTGCACTCCCCGCTGAGACGGTCACTGAAGGTCCGGTATCGACTCAGCCTGAAGCGCCTGCACTTCCTGCCGCGCCGGTTGGTATGCCGGGTCTTCCGACCATGCCCGCTGCCCCCGTCGCACCGGCACCGGTAAGCTACGAGGAAGTCGTTGCGGCCTATACGGCGGCAATCGGTAAGAATCCTTCGCTTGACGTTGCGGGACTTTACGCACAGGCTGGTGTGACGGACCCGAACACGCTTACGACCGACGCGGGCGCTGCGCAGCGTATCGAACTGAAGAAACTGTTTGAGGCGGCATGATGGGAGCAGTTATCGCAATCGTCGTGCTCCTGTTCATTATGCCGCTCATCGGTGTTTTGTTCGGAGCGTTCGCCGGGTGGGTCGTCGGTCTGTTCTTTCATGACACGATCATGACGTTTCTGCTTGCCGTGGGAGTCGACGTGTCGAACCTGACCATGTGGCAGATTGGTGCGTCTCTCGGATTCATCGGAGCGTTTTTCAAATCGACGCTGACACAGCAGAAATGATTTGCGATGCGGGGCGATTTTACCGTTGCCCCGCATTTTTCTTGTTGACACCCGTCAAGCGTTGTGCGATAAAGGGTCATGAACAGACAACGTGTCGCGGCAATCCCGCCAGCGACAAACGCGCTAAGGAGGCGCTAAAATCATGGCTTTTGCTACCGATGCTGAACGTCTTGCCCTTGTGAATTCTTCGCTGGCGTTCAATGCTTGCCCGTTTGTGGTTCGCATTCGCACGGCTCGCGGCGAAAGTGAGATTGCTTGCGATGACTTTGAACATGCGTTCGATACCGCACATGATTGGAAGCGGCGCGGCGCTGAATACGTGGAAATGTTCCGCGTTTGCGAACATGACGGTTCGCTTTATGGAGGGATTGGCGCTTTCTGAGCGCCTTTCTTTTTAGGGATATGACATGAAACCGATGCACCACACCGTCACGAAGCTTTCGCGTTGCACGTGTTGTCAGTCTTCGTACAGCAAGAAGAATGCGGGGACCGCAAAGCACGGCAAGACTGCTGCACGCCAGAAGGCTAAGAAGGAATTGCGTCGTGCCGTATAATCTCCGACCGTCCGCACCATTTTTCTTGTTGACACCCGTCACACGATGTGCGATAACAAATCCAACGAAACGCCAACGGAGTGACCGACATGACCAATTCTTTCCACATCACCGCCGCAATCAACCTTCTCCGTGCAGAAGGCGAAGTTTTTCTTGCTAACATTTTTGCCACGCGACCTTTTAATCGCGTCACTGTCGTTTCGGCCCTCCGCGCAAAGGGTCTGGACATGCTTGCCGATATGGTGGAGGCTCGTCTTGAGATGCACCGGGAATTCATCGCGGGTTAGGCCGCTTGGTTCCGCGCCAGAAACGTCTTTCGTTATCGTTCTGGCGCGGCGTCTTGAAAAAATCGAAAAGGAAATTGAAGTGTTGAGATATAAACGAAAACTTCTTTTTGATGAGGCAGCACTACACGGGTACGACAAGGAGACCGTGCGTCGTGACCTATAACCTCAGACCATCCGCGTCGTCCATCTGGACCAAGTGCGCAGCTAATCCACGTATCTCGGAAAATGCCAAAATTGTTGCGCAGGACTCGGACGCGGCACGGGAAGGAACGTGCGCGGCGTGGGTCGCGGAGTGTGTGCTTAACGGATCGTTCGCCACGGCTGACGACATGATCGGCATGACGCATCCGAATCAGTGGCTTGTCACGGATGAGATGGCTTATTTCGTCGGTGAATATGTCGCGACGATTCGCAGTCTTGGCAAAAATATCATTGCCGAACAGTTCGTCAGGTTGACCGCGACCATTGCCGGAACGTACGATGCATCGGTGCTGTCCGACGACGGTACGACGCTGTATCTCAACGACCTGAAATATGGTTACAAATTGGTTGAGGTCTATGAAAACACTCAAACGATTATTTACGGCTATGCGGAATTGTTGCGCCGCAATGATCCAAATATTACTCATGTCGTCCTTGGCATTTATCAGCCTCGCGCATGGCATCCCGAAGGCATTTATCGGACTTGGCGCATTCCTGTTGCTGAGCTTCATCGTCTCGCATCTGACATTGCGGCGGCTGGAGACGCTTGCCAAGACCCGAACGCAGCCGCAACACCCGGATCACACTGTGAATATTGTAAGGGACGACTAGAATGTGCCGCGCTTGCCGCCACGCTTTACGATTGGTACACTGTCGCTGAGCGCCGCACACAAGGTGCGATGAGCGCCGATGAACTAGCCAAGGAGCTGAACTTCCTTGAGAAGCTGAAAGACCTGTACGACGCTCGCAAGACCGCTGTGCAGGCCGAAGCAATGCACCGGATTACCGCTGGCGAACACATACCGGGTTGGGGATTGAAGGATCGCACCGGACATCGCAAATGGAAAACGAGCGTCATGGATGTTCATGCACGCACCGGTATCGCGCCCTTCAAGACTGTCGAGATGTCACCGGCTGAAATGGAAAAAGCTGGTGCGGACAAAAAAGTTGTGAAAGACCTTGCGTTTTCGCCGGTTGTAGGGCATAAATTGGAGCAATATACGGATCGCGATTTCGGTCGCATGTTCAGGGAGCGTGGATAGATGGAAAGACAGGAACTTATCAAACTGTGCGAATTGGAGCGGTCGCCGGAAGCCGAAGTTCAGTTTGATTTTTGCTACACAGTACCAACGACCGTGAATAGTTATCGCGGATTTTACAATCATCTAGCAATCGGATGGGAATCCGCAAGATCGCATTGGCCGCTTGCATCCGATCTTGCGAATGAGTTGCGTTCCGCGATTGGAAAAACATTTGAAGGTTACAAAGGTGGTGATTATTACATGGACGAGCAAACACCGCTTTGGGTAGCCAATTGGGGCGATACCGGATCGACGGCGATTGACCGAATAGAGGTTAACGGTTCATCCGTGATTATTCACACAAAACATGCGGGTTGGTAATCATGACTGACATTATGGGACGACAGGTAAAACGCACGTCTCGCATGTGGTGGAAAATGGGCGAACTTTGCGAGTCAATCGCACTTGACGTTATCACACTCGATGACGAACCGTCGCGCGCAATTCGTTACGCCCAAGCGGCTGAAGCCTGCTATTGGCAGGCAACGGGCGAGGGTGATTTTACCTCACTTTCCGAGTTGACAAGCGAGAACGATTCGGATAACTGAAACCACTCGCATTAACAGGAGCATAAAGCATATGAGTAATCAGGAAGCAATTCACCTCGTGACTGGCATTGGTCGTCTGGTGCGCGGTAGCCTCACGGAACGCGCAACGCACGATTACGACAACAACCCGTATGAAGCGGGTAAGGGACCGTTTGAAATCGGTTTCGCTATCGAGAAGACCGAGTCGACCGTCAACGATCTTCTCGGCAAGCTGTATGGTCAGGCTGTGGCGGGTTATCCCGGCAACGCTCAGATTAAGCAGCGCATCGACAATGAGTATTCGTCGGGCTTCTCCATGGGGCAGTTCCGTTTCAAGATTCGTGACGGTGATAAGCCGAATCAGGAAGGCAAGACCAATCCCAACACCAAGAATTGTTGGGTGCTGAACCTTTCGACGCATCTGCCGTTCAAGGTGACGTACACCGATCAGTACGGACTCAAGCTGACTGACCCGATGGGGCAGACGATTCCGCCACGTACGGAAATTGATCCGAAGCTTGCCAAGATTGGCGACTATGGTCATTTCTCGATTAGCACGCGCGTCAATGGCAAGCTTGACGGTACGGCTGGTCTTTACCTTAATCCGAATGCTTTCATGCTTGCGGGTTACGGTGAGGCTATCACGGGTGGCGTGTCGCTTGATGAGGCATTCGCCGCTGTTCCGACTGGTCAGCTTCCGGGTGGTGCGAGTGTTCAGGGTGCTGCACCGGCTGGCATGGCGACGACTAACCCTTTGCCCGGTGCTGCACCCGCGATGCCCGCTGCAACTGCCCCGGTTCCGGGTGGTGCGCCGACCTTGCCGACTGCATCCCCTACTAGTGCGCCGGTTCAGCCGCATACGCAGTTCTTGCAGGCCGCGCCGGTTGGTCTTCCGCTTCCGGGTCAGTGATGCGATACGCGCCGCGTGGATTAATTTCTGCGCGGCGCATTTTCTTGTTGACACGTGACTCCTGATGTGCGATGTTAGGTCATCAACAAGGAGATACGGACATGATTTACACCAACGAAATGCGCAGCGCTTACTACGCAGGCAAGAATGCCGGTCACGATTATGCCGAAGCGCCCGCAAAGTATCGTGACGCTTTCAAGGTGTGCAACTTCACTGATCCGGTTTTGATTTCCGAGTGGCGTACGGGTTTCCGTCACGCAATGAGCGAAGAAAGGTTGAACAACTGTGTCGAATGGGACTGATGAGAAATTGAAAGGACGGCTAGAGGAACTAGCCGTCCTAATCTATGCCCCGGTTAACAGCTACGGAATGCGCGATTCGGTGAATCGAATCATTAAGGTTTTCGAGAACGTCAAGCCTGACGAGTATCGGGAACTTTACGCACTTCTGTTTTACCCGCATGGTTTCTGTGAACTTGACGCAGAAACCCCATGCAACCCGCTCTCACACTGTGAGATTTGTCAGAACGCGGAGCAACGCATAGCATGAACATCAACGAGCAAGCCCGTGACATTCATCGGCGCAATTACAAGTGGTGGCACGACAAGAACGGCAATCGCCTTGAGCGCAACCGTGGCGAACTTCTCATGCTGGTCGTGTCGGAACTGTCCGAAGCCATGGAAGCTTTGCGCAAAGACCTGTGGGATGACAAGCTACCGCACCGCAAAGGCGAAGAGGTGGAACTTGCTGACGCATATATCCGCTTGCTGGACTATGCGGAGGGGATGGGCATACCGCTGCGTTCGAAACTTGGTGTGCGCTCCCCGGTCGAAGAAAATCGCGCAGAAGCACTTTTTGACATTGTGCGTCGTGTGACAGATATTGAGTACGGACTTGACTATTCCGTATCATTTCGGGTTGAAGACGCTCTTAGTTCGATTCTTGACTACGCACATCACTACAACCTCGACCTGCAAGGCGCGGTAGCCGAAAAGCTGGCGTATAACGATACCCGCGAAGATCATACGTGGGAAGCACGCGAAGCGGCAAACGGGAAAAAGTTTTGACAGTCAATCCAATTGACGTAGCGTACGACGTTGAGACACCGCCGAATCTGTTTACGGCGGTGTTCAAGCACATCGAGTCAGGTCAGCGTTGGGCGTTTGAGATTTCCGAACGTCGTAACGATTCGACCGCGCTACACGATTTCATTCGATTGATGCAATCCACAGGGATGCGACTTGTGGGTTTCAACAACGTCGGATTCGACTATCCGGTGTTGCATGAATTCATGACGCTATATGCGGCTCAGGGTATCGTGTACGCACACCAGCTTCATGCGGTAGCAAATCGCATCATCGGTTCGGCTAACCGTTGGGATAGCATTATATGGCCTGACAGGCGGTTCGTTCCGCAACTTGACTTGTATCTGATTCATCACTTTGACAATCCGGCAAAAGCGACCAGCCTGAAAATGATCGAAGTGAATATGAAGTCGGAGAGCGTTGAAGACCTACCGTTCGAACCGACCGAAAACATTCCGCCAGAAAAACATGACGTTGTGTTGAGCTACAACGGGCATGATGTTGACGAAACGGCGGGCTTTTACAAATATAGCCTCAATGCGATTAAGACCCGTGAAGAACTTACCGAACGATTCGGAAAAGACTTCATGAATCATAATGATACGAAGATCGGAAAAGACTTCTTCATTATGGAACTGGAAAAACGCCAACCGGGAATATGTTTCGATTACTCTACCGGACGAAAGAAACCGCGTCAAACTTGGCGTCCAAATGGTATCCCACTACGGGAAATCATTTTCCCGTACGTGAAATTCGATCATCCTGAATTGCAGCGCGTGCTTGACTATTTGCGCAATGTGACGATTACGAATACGAAAAGCGCTGAGGAACTAAAAGACCTTCACGCAATCGTCAATGGGTTTCGATTTGACTTTGGAACGGGCGGTATTCACGGCTCGATTGAAAAGCGTGTCGTACGCAGTGATGAAACACACGTTATCATTGACGCGGACGTAACCAGTTTCTATCCGAATCTTGCCATCAAGAACCGCGTGTATCCGGCTCATCTTGGTGAAATATTCTGCGATATTTACGAAGAGCTTTTCAATACTCGCAAACAATATCCGAAGAAAAGTGCGGAAAATCTACTTTATAAACTCGCATTGAATGGTGTGTATGGCGATAGTAATAATGATTATGGTCCGTTCAAAGACCCGCAATACACCATGACGATTACAGTAAACGGTCAATTAAGCCTGTGCATGTGTGCCGAAAAAGTAATTGCAGAATGTGAAGCGGAAATGATTCAGGCAAACACAGATGGCTTTACGGTTCGTATCCCGCGCGAAAAGCTTGATAGGTATTATGCGATTTGCGACGAATGGTCAAAAATCACCAAGCTTGATTGGGAGTTTGCTGAGTATGACAGCATGTATGTCCGTGATGTGAACAATTATATTGCTCGCACCACAGATGGAAAAATCAAACGCGTCGGTGCATACCAATATCTAACACCTACCGATGAGCAATGGCAGAAGCAACCGGAACGCGGCTGGCATCAGAACTTGGGCGGGTTGGTCATTCCGAAGGCTGCGGAAGCGGTCATGCTACGTGGCGAATCGCTTGAGGATTTCATTCGCTCACATACCGATCCATTTGATTTCATGTTGCGCGTCAAGGTTCCACGCTCGTCACGGCTGATGCACGGTGAGACACAGGTGCAGAATATTAGCCGGTATTACGTGGCGCAGCGTGGCGCGCGTTTGACCAAGATCATGCCGCCCACGGCGAACAAGCCCGACAAAGAGCGTCACATATCGATCGAAGCCAGTCACGACGTGGCGCTTTGCAACGTCGCATCGCATTTCGATTGGTCGAATCTGAACTACGATTATTATATCGCTGAAGCCCGTAAATTGTTGTTGACACCCGGTGACTTGTTCGCTAGGTTGCATTGATTAACCACAGGAGCAAACACATGCCACGTAGGAACTATAAGCGTACGCAACGCCGTATCGCTGCGCGACAGGCGTTCGACCGTCAGATTGCCAAGGAACGTGCAATCGGCATCGATCCGCAGTTTGACCATTCGCGCGGTCGTACTGATTATGCTCGCGATGCGGCTCGTGCCGAATGGCTCAAGGCTTCTCGCGCCTATGACGAGGGTCGTCATGTTTAAGGCTGGCGATAGAGTTCGTGTGTTGCGGCATCGTAACTTTATGGGTTACGATCTTACAAGCCCAACTTACGGGTTGCAGCCCGGTCAAATCGTTATGTTGAAATATCAGGATGGCGATCTTAACGGAGACGGATTTGTTATGTTTCGCATTGAAGATGTTGGTGACGGTTGGTCGTGGCTCATTCGTTCCGATGATATCGAACTTGTCAACGACGGACCAGTACGCACCGTCACGCGCCGTGAAATTGTTCCGGGTGTGTATGGTCGTGTCGTGCTTGACGGTGCCTCAAACGGTACGGCGAAACTGACCTTCAATTACAAAACGGTTCCGCCTGAGTTTACCGCCGAAGAACTGCGCGAAGCGGCGCACGTTCTGAATCAGATTGCGGAGGCGCTTGAAGATGCTTAAGGTTGGCGACAAGGTGCGGCACAAAACGTGTGATCCTGACGAAATTGGCGTTGTCGAGGAAGTCGCGGGATGCGATGACCGCTACGCTATCCGCTGGCTTGATAGCGGGTTTACATCAACCGACCATATCGACGTGCTTGAACCGGTACGACGGAAGCGCGTTTACCTTGCCGGTCAGATGAGCGGAATTCCTCATTTCAATTTCCCGGCTTTTCATGCTGCGGCTGCTAAGCTGCGTGATGAGGGTCACGAGGTGTTCAATCCTGCCGAAGCCGACATTGCGCGCATTGGCATCGATCCGTCATTAGACAACCCGACAGGGGATGTTGCGCTTGCTGCGGAACGTCACGGATTGTCGCGGCGTGAATGCCTCGCGGAAGACCTGTCATGGATCGCACTCAATGCCGATGCAATCGCACTGCTGCCGGGTTGGGTCTTGTCGAGCGGTGCGCGCACTGAATACGCATTGGCTGAGGCGCTTGGTTTGGAGGTGATCCGGCTGTGATTAAGATGATTGAGCGAGTGGCACGGGCGATGTATGACGCCACGCCTTTCAAAGAGACCGAAGGCGGTTACGACGAACAGTCCGAAACGTATCGTCGCATGTGTGAGGTTCTGGCACGCGCAGCAATCGAGACGATGCGCGAGCCCCCTGAAACGTACATGGCACGGAACCCTCCGTACTGGCTCAAAAGCGGTTGGTATCCTCCGAACGATGTTCGCAAAGAAATCTGGCAACAAATGATTGACGAGGCGTTGACGACATGATTACATATCGCGCAAAACCCGGTCACATTAAACTGAAGCTTATCGCGGAACTGTCGAATCAGGGCGTACCCCTTGACGCGGCGTTTCGATGCGGTATAGCGTGCGTCGATGCTGGACGCGTGCCGGATGACTGGCGTGAACAGCTTGGCGACGAAGCGTCTGACGCGATTGATAGTGACCTTGAAAGGATGAAAAATGGCTAAGCGTTACGGTCGTAACCAGCGCCGAAAGCATCGCGAGGAAATCGAAACGTTGCGCGCAAATGTTGCTGCGTGGCAAGGAAAAGCCGTTACGGCGAATTTTCAATTAAATCGCGCAAAAGAGGAAGCGTTTGACATGTTGATGCGTGACACCGGTCGTATTGACGCGATTACGGAACGTCTCACAGTCGAACTTACACGAAAATTCGGCGAAGAACTTATGCCGGTTGTGCAACAAATCGTGGCGTCGGAAAAGAGACCCCGTAAGAAAATTGATTTTTCAGCTTCCGTCCCATACGATCAGTCCACGGAAGTGCTGCACATTCGCGGCGTGATACCAGAACTTCACTATAACTTTGCATTGGAGAAGTATTGAACCGTGGTTGAGGCTTGGAAACAGTACGCGGCAGACTTCAACGCCATGTCGGACGAAGAGATTGAACGTGAATCGGAATACGCACGGCGACTCATTGACGAAAACGAATCGTGGCTTGAATCTGTAGCGTCGTGGGAAGCAGCGGGAAAACCAAGGAGTAACAAAAATGCTTAAACTTGCAGATTTTACGGACTATACGGACGACGAGGTTGTGTCTCACGTCGAACTTAATTACGAAACAAACGATGTTCGGAACTATGAAATTCTAATCGCATACGAATCGGTCGGTGCGTGGGGCTATGATTCGTCGTCTTGGTTCCTGATGCGCAAGGACGGTAAGCTTTACGAAAATCACGGCTCGCACTGTTCGTACTATGGTTTTGAAGGGCAATTTGAGCCGGAAGAAACAACCAAAGAATCATTGCTTGCGCGTTGTGTGATGTTCTATGGTGGCGGATACGATGACGAGTCCGACGCGAACGAAACAGCGGCGCGTAAATTTGTGGAGAACCTGTGATGACTAACAACCTCCCCGGCCTTGACGGTGGCGACAACGCACAGACCGTAGCGGCGGGTCAGCTTCGCGCCTTTATCGAGCGTGTCGAACGACTCGAAGAGGAAAAGCAGACGATTGCCGATGACATCAAAGAGGTGTTCGCAGAAGCCAAGGGAACCGGCTTTGACACCAAAGCGATGCGGACGATTATCCGGTTGCGCAAGAAAGACGCGAACGAACGGCAGGAGGAAGAGGCGATTCTAGACCTCTACAAAGCAGCATTGGGAATGGAATGATGAAATCGATTCGTGATGAATTCTATTTTCCGATTACAATGCCGTTGGATGAGCGTGGGCATGGTCCCGCTTCCATTCGTGACGCTGTGAGGCTTACGTGGGAAGTATGGGACCAAGAGTTGGTGTCTCACGCATCGTTCGATTATTTGTATCAGGCAATTGACCGGGCGAACGAACTTAATGAGGCACGCAGGACATGACACGCGGTAATCCACGCATTCACACGAACCTGACCGATGCGCAGCTAATCAAGCTTACCGCATGGTGTATCCGCAACGACCGTTCACAGTCCTACGCTGTGTCGCATGCCGTAACGCGGTTTCTCGACACCGTGGAGCCGTTTCAGGGCGATGCACCGCACAAGGTGATGGCGCGAACCACACCTGAGAATGTTGAAGCGTTGCGGGCTCACCGTGGCGACATGTGGCGATACGTCAATGCGTGTGTTGAGAGGCTATGCTGTACGGAATCGGCTTAATCCTTCTCGCACTCGTCATTCTTGACGGGCTGCTATTGTGGCTCGTGCAGGGTCGCGACCGTTACCCGGTCAAACGTTTGACATACAACACAATTGCAACGTGCTTGGGAGCATTATTCATATGGTTAGGGTCATAGGTCTAAGCGGGCCTGCCGGTTCAGGCAAATCGACGGCTGCTTCGTATTTGATAGAGCGACACGGGTTTACGCTCGTGAAGTTCGCCGCGCCGTTGAAAAATATGTTGCGGGCGATTGGGCTGACCGATTATGACATTGAAGGCGCTGGTAAGCACATGTCGCACCCGGCGTTGTGCGGTCAGACGCCACGTCACGCCATGCAGACGCTTGGTACGGAATGGGGGCGTCATTGCATAGGCGATGAGTTTTGGGTGAACCTGTGGGGACGTGAGGTGCGTAACTACGATCGAGTCGTATGTGACGATGTACGGTTTGAGAACGAAGCAACGATGATTCGCGGCTGTGGTGGCTGGATTGTCGGCCTCACTGGTCGTGGCGGAATCGCTGGCAATCACGCATCGGAGGCGGGCGTGCTTTGCGACGAAACGATTGATAACAGCGGCTCGCAAGAAAAATTACACGAGACGCTTGACAAGATCGTTTCGGACGGTTAGTGTACAGATATTGAAACGTTCAACCCGAACTTTGGAGGAAGTCATGAACCCCGCGCCTGTAATGGGCGCAATGTGTGAAATGGTCGGGGCGATCCCGTTCCCTCCAGTCCGGCAGTAACCCCGGCCTTTCACACTAGGAAGGAACCTGACAACCCGTATGGTAAGATCAGGCAGGAGTAAAAACCTTGGTGAGCCGAAACCCGTTATTCGAATACGGTGCGGGGCTGGAGATATCGCCAGCGGTCAGGTTCCTTCCTAGTGTGAATCCTAAGCTGCGCCTTCCTTTCAGGTGAAACGGATTGTAGCCTTGCATAGTGAACCATGCGCGACCGGCGCAGCGAGTCATTCGGTACGGTCAATGGTTCACGAGCCGTAAAGTTGTGTGGCGACTGTAGCTGCACGTTCCGGGCGTAACTTAGTGTTGCGTTCCGAGAAGAAAGACCCGGATTGCGGCAGGCTGATAAACTGCGCGGCAACCGGGTCTTTTTCTTGTTGACGCGTGTCACACGATGTGCGATAAAGGGTCATCAACAAAGGAGTTACGGAAATGAACGCGCAGGATATCGTTAACAACGCAATCGAAACGTTAAGCGCAAACGGAGTGAAATCGACAGTGAAGATTGTCGATTACGCAACAAATATCCCTGCCCGACGCGACATGATCCATGCGGCTTTTCGTATTCATCGGGCAAAAGACCCTATTGCGACCATGAAGAAATTTGAGAAGCGATACGGTATGATTATTCGTGACGCACATGGTGCTGCTTACGAGATAGGAAACTATCGACATCACTGCATGGCAGCTTGTCATCAGATGGTTGATGCAATTCTTTCCGAAAAGTTCGGATGGCA
>JACYYJ010018124.1_pt1 | contig 47824 bp, 69 predicted proteins | sample 8236861 | NCBI WGS metagenome assembly JACYYJ01 (sample SAMN14103086, study PRJNA606662) | landfill metagenome | isolation source: landfill solid waste | place: India:New Delhi, Okhla landfill site | collected 2017-11-05
GTTTTGATGCGGCCGCCCGGGTCTCTCGCAACGGTTGACGTTTTGGCGAGGTTGACACTGCAGGACCATTGCCATTGGCGCAACCGCCCGCTAAGCTGTCAACTATGAGCAGAATCGTAAGCAAGGCGGAGTTGGCCCGGTGGGGCGGCGTTTCCCGGCAGGCAGTAGCTAAACTGTGCAAGCCGGGCGCGCTGCTGTACGACGCTACTACGGCCAAGGGCGTCGACGTGGAGCACCCCCTGGTTGTCGAGTGGCTATCCGGCCACGGCGTCGACGAGATACCCGAAAACGGCGCCCAGGCGAAGCCGAAGGCCGACCGGCCCCCGACCCCCACACCGAAAAAGCCCCCTGCAGCGGACCCGCCCCCGACCGTGCCGGCCGCCCCCGACGGCGTCGAGGACCTGGAGAACATGACCGTGCGCGAGGTCGTTATGCGCTACGGGAGCGTTGACGGGTTTAAGCGGTTCGTGGAGTCGCTAAAAAACATCGCCGAATATAAGCACCGCGAGCTGCGCGTACGGCAACAGCGCGGCGAGCTGATAGAGCGCGACAAAGTGGCCGGCGTTGTGTTCCCGCTCGTCGAGGTCGCGTTCACCCGCTTGGTTTCCGACGTTCCGGAGGCGGTGAGTAAACAAGTCATCGCGCGGGTGGAGTCCGGCGGCCCTGATACGACTGCGGACGTGGTCGCGCTAATCCGTGACGCCAACAGTCGGGTGCTTAAAAACCTGAAACAGTCCGTAACCCGTTTGGAGTTCCTAGACGATGCAAATTGAGCAACGGCGCCTGGCTGACCTGAAAGACGCCAAGCACAACAGCCGCACCCATTCACCGAAACAGGTCGACCAGATCGCCGCCAGCATGGACGAGTTCGGCTGGACGAACCCCATCCTGATAGACGAGCACGGCGAGATTATCGCGGGGCACGGCCGGAAAGCGGCGGCGCTGAAACGCGGCGAAGAGTACGGCCCCTGCGTCGTGCTGGCCGGACTGACTGAGGCCCAGAAACGGGCGTATCTGATCGCGGACAACCAGCTACCACTAAACGCCGGCTGGAATCTCGGCATGCTGCGGGCGGAAATTGAAGAGTTGCAGGGGCTCGACTTCGACGTGGACCTTCTCGGCTTCGACCCGTCGTTTCTCGACGAGCTGCTGGCCGACGCGTTGCCACCCGTCGAGGACCCGAAGGCGGTACCCGACGTTGCGGAGGACCCGGTAACGGTGCCGGGCGACCTGTGGCTCTTGGACGGCCACCGGGTCATGTGCGGGGACTCGACCAGCATCGACGCCGTGACGGCACTCGTTGGTACCAAAGAGCGGGCCGGGTTGCTGCACGCAGACCCGCCCTACGGCATGGGCAAACAGTCGGAGGGGGTGCAGAACGACAACCTCTACCGGGAAAAGCTCGACCGGTTCCAGATGGAGTGGTGGGCGACCTGGCGGCTTTTCCTGAAAGACAACGCCTCGGCGTATATTTGGGGCAATGCGCCCGACCTGTGGCGGCTATGGTACCGCGCGGGGCTCGGCGACTCCGAGGAGTTCGAGTTCCGGAACGAAATCGTCTGGGACAAAAAATCAGTACCAGGCCAGTCGTCGGACTTGATGACGCAATACCCCGAGGCGACGGAACGTTGCCTGTATTTCCAGTTTGGCCGCCAGTACCTCGGCAACGTGAACAGCGACATGTACTGGGACGGGTGGGACGAGCTGCGCGAGTACCTGGCCGGCGAGGCGACAGCGGTCGGACTGACCCCGGCCAGGTGCAAGGAAATCACGGGCGTCCAGATGTATTCGCACTGGTTCAGCATGTCCCAGTGGGCTATGATCGGCGCGAAGTATTACGCGGCCCTGGCCGACGCGTTCCCGGGGCACTTCGCCCGGCCGTACTCTGAGCTGCGGGCGATTTACGAACGGCTAAAAGGCGAGTACCGGAATTATGTCAACGGCGCCCAGGGCGGCAAGCGGTCGTACTTCGACAACACCCACGAAAACATGCGCGACGTCTGGGAGTTTGACCGAGTAACGGGCGCGGAGCGTTACGGCCACGCCACGCCGAAGCCCGTCGACATGATGGAGCGCGTCATGCGAACCAGCCTCCCGCGCGGGGGCCTGTGCGTGGAACCGTTCGGCGGTACCGGTTCAACGCTCATGGGGGCGGAGCGCACCGGCCGGAGGTGCTACACTATGGAGCTGACGCCGGCCTATGTCGACGTCATCGTGCGCCGTTGGCAGAACTACACCGGCAAAAAAGCCGTGCACGCGGAGACGGGGCGCCTATTTGATGACTGCGCTGCGTGAGATTCTGGCGAAGACGCCCGACGAAGCGGCGACACTCTCGAAGCAATCCGACGCCGACACCCAGGCGGCCGTCGTGTTCTTACTGTCGAAAATCAAAGCCAAGGACCACCGGGCACTCGTCCGGTACCTAGAGCAAGAGGACGCACTCGACGCGATTCGCGCCGACTTCGAGACGCACCGGCGCCAGGACGTCACCGCCCTGACTAAGCTCATTCAGTCGAGCGCCCGTTCGCTGACCCTGGCGGCCCTGGTGTCCGCCATATTCGTGCTTCAATCCGTCGCGGCCGGCGAACCGCTCCGCCTGAAATTCAAACAGCGCGCGGCGCTTATTACGCACAACCACGAAATACCGAACGACGACGACGCGTGGCTGGCCGCCCAGGTCGCCAAGCTCACTGACGAGAAAATTACCGCGACCGTTTCGCAGTGGGCGGAGGCCAAGCGGTACCTCCCCCCGCAAGTCACATCCATGCCGGGCTTTTACTCGTACGACGTTGCGCCCTTCCTTCGAGAAATAGCCGATTGCCTCTCCATCGACTCGTATGTTCGGGAGCTGGACCTTATGAAAGGGGCCCAGATCGGGGCAACCGTCGGCGTCTTGGAAAATGCCATCGGGTACATCATCGACCACGTAAAGTCGGCCCCGTGCATGCTGTTGACGGCCGACGCGGAGTTGGCCCAGATTCGCGTCGACAAGTACATTACGCCGATGCTCCAACACTCCGACCTGCTCCACCTTATCCGGTCGTCTGATGAATCCAACAAGCGGAAAACCGGGAAGACGAAGCAAGGCATGGAGTGGGCAGGCGGAGGCTTTCTGGTGCCGTTCGGTGCGCGCAACGCCGACAAGCTCCGGTCCATATCAATACAGTACTTGTTGGAGGACGAGGTCGACGCGTTCCCGCCCAAGGTGGGCAAGGACGGCGACCCCCAAAAGCTGGCCGAGGCTCGAACTAAGGGGTACTTTGAGACGCGAAAAATCGCCCGCGTGTCGACCCCGTTGTTGGCGGGTTCGTCCCGCATATACCGCGGCTATAGGCGAGGCGACCAACGCAAGTATTTCGTGCCGTGCAAAAATTGCGGCCAGTTCCAGGTGCTGGTGTTCCGGGGCGGCCGTAACAATAGCGACGAGAAGCCGTACGGCTTGACGTGGAAAACAGACGAGGACGGCACACTGGTCCCGAACTCGGTGCGTTATGTCTGCCGGTTTTGCCAGCACGAACACACCAACAGCGACAAGGCCTGGATGCTGCCGCGCGGGGAGTGGCGACCGACGGCGAAAAGTCACGACCCGGAGCACCGCAGCTATCACATTTCCGCGCTGTACTCGCCCGTCGGAATGTTCCCGTGGGAGGCCGTCGTCCGCGACTGGCTCGAAGCGTGGGACGAGGAAGCAGGCAACGCCCGCGACGTGGGGTTGCTGCAGGAGTTTTACAACAACATCCTGGGCGAACCGTTTGAAGTCCGGGGGGCGAAGGTCCGATTCTCCGCAGTATCGGCGCACCGTCGGGCGGTGTATCGCAAAGGCCAGATCCCGAACAAGTACGCCGCGCAATACTCCGGCTCGCCCATCTTGTTCTTGACGTGTCTCGTCGACGTGCACAAAAATAATCTGGCCGTTTCGGTGTTCGGGTGGACCCGCGACGCCCGCTCCTACCTGATAGACTACGAACGTTTCGAGGTCCAAGGCAACGAGGACGATTGCAGCGAGATAAGCTCCCCGGTCTGGGGCCGGCTGCAGGCCCTGTTAGAAGAGACCACATACGTAGCCGACGACGGGAAGCAATACAACATAGCCCTGACGTTGGTGGACGCCGGCTACGCGAACGACACCGTGACGACGTTCTGTTCGGCCTACGCGTCGGGGGTGTACCCGATTTTGGGCCGGGAGCGCCCAGCCAAAAACCAGGCGATCAAAGAGTTCGCCCCGTTCACCACGCAGCAGGGAACCGTCGGGTACCGGATTTTAGTCGACCACTACAAGGACCGCCTGGCGCCTGTGCTACGTCGGGAGTGGCTGGAAGACGCCGGCCCACAAAAACGGTACCACTTCAACGCCCCGATAGACCTGGACGACAAGCCCCTTAAAGAGCTGACCGTTGAGACCCGCCGCGAGAAAACCGACGAGAACGGCAACGTGTCGTACTACTGGCACCGTCCGGGCAACGCCCGCAACGAGCTATGGGACCTGCTCTGCTACGGACATGCAGCCGTCGAAATTCTGGCCTGGGCTATCTGTATAGAACACTTCGAGCTTGATGCGATTGACTGGCCGCAGTTTTGGGACTACATTGAACGCGAACGCTTGTATTTTAGAGAACCGGAAACAACTTAAAGAGCTGCCAACGATGTAATGGACCGAACCTTCCTAACCGAACGAATCGAGGCCACCAAAGCCCTGATTGTCGAATACGAGAACGCCCTTACCGCCCTGAGCGCCAGCGGCGGCGTCCAGTCGTACTCGTTCGACACGGGCCAGAGTCGGCAGTCCGTCACCCGCGCTGACATTCCCGCCCTGTCCCGAATGCTCGACAGTTTGTACAACCGTCTGGCGACTTTAGAGGCCCGTTTACGTGGCGGCACACTGATAGCGAGGCCGGATTGGTGAACAGCTACAAGCTAATGCTAGAACAAAAAGCCCGCGCCGCCGGCATCCGCCTGGCGTCGGACCCCGTGTCAGTGGACGACCTCGCTCCGTATAGCTACGCGGGCCAGACCACATTCGCCCCGTTCGAGACCTCGCTCTACGACGGCGGCAAATTCTCCGGCGGGTTCGGCGCTACGCAATTGCAGTACGTCGATTATTGGACGTTACGCGCCAGGTCGGCCCAACTTTTCAACGAAAACCTATACGCCAAGGGGCTGATTCGCCGACTCGTTACGAACGAGATTAACACCGGCCTGACGCCCGAGGCAGCGCCCGACGAAAGCATTATCGGGGTGGCGGAAAACAGCCTGGACGACTGGACCGAAACGCGCGAGACGCGTTTCGCACTGTGGGGAAAAAGCCGGGAGGTCTGCGACTGGAAAAAAGAGCAGACCTTCGGGGCCATCCAACGCACGGCCCGGCGGGAGGCCCTTATTTGCGGCGACGTTCTCACCGTGCTTCGTCAGAACCCGCGAACTCGTCTGCCGATGGTGCAACTCGTTAGCGGCAACAACGTCATGACGCCGTGGGGCAGCGAAGCGCGCATTCCGGTCGGCCACGAGGTGAAGCACGGCGTAGAGTTCGACACGGTGGGCCGCGTCGCGGCGTACTGGGTGCGCCAGGCTGACGGGTCGTTTAAGCGACTCCCGGCGTACGGCGAAAAATCCGGCCGGCGCATTGCGTGGCTGGTGTTCGGAACCGAAAAACGACTCGACGAGGTGCGCGGCCAGCCCCTGTTGTCCGTAGTCCTGCAATCGCTCAAAGAAATCGACAGGTACCGCGACAGCGTGCAACGCAAGGCGGTAATAAATTCGATTCTCGCGCTGTTCATTAAAAAAACCAGCGACAAGCCTGGCACTTTGCCGCTGACGGGCGGCGCCGTTCGACGAGGGCAGGCGGAAGTAACCGACAGCACAACGGAAGGCAAGCCGCGCCGCTTCAACGTTGCGAATTTTTTGCCGGGCCTGGTCATCGACGAGCTTCAAGAGGGCGAAGAACCCGTCATGAAAGGCGGCGAGGGCACCGATGTGAACTTCGGCACCTTCGAGGAAGCCATAATCCAGGCCGTCGCATGGGCGCACGAAACCCCGCCGGAAATTCTTCGTTTGGCGTTCTCCAACAACTACAGCGCAAGCCAGGCGGCAATTAACGAGTTCAAGATTTATCTCAACAAGGTGTGGGCCGAGTTCGGCGAGGACTTTTGCCAACCGATATACGTAGAGCACCTGATAAGCGAGGCGCTGAACGGCAAAGCCGATGCGCCGGGACTACTCGAAGCGTGGCGAGACCCGACGCGGCATGACGTTTTTGCCGCGTGGACCTCGTGCGACTGGTACGGCTCTATTAAACCGTCTACCGACATGCTGAAACAGGTTAAGGCGGCCGAACTTCTCGTCGCCGGCGGCTACTCTTCGCGCGCCCGCGAAGCCCGCACGATGACCGGGACCAAATTTAGCAAGAACATAAAACGCCTGACCCGCGAGAACGAGCAACTAGCAAAGGCCGCGCGCCCGATGCTAGAGCTAAAAGCGGAGTTTGGACCGCAGCAAACCGAAGAGGCCGTGGCGGCCCTGCAGGCTGAGGTCGAGGGCGTTGTCGAAGCATTGGACGAGTACCGCGAAGGCGCGTAAACTTACGGCAGAGGCGAAAACTATGTGGCTACTAGCGGCGGCAATCCGCCAGGCAATCGAACAGGCATACGAGTCGGGCGCGCTGCCGACCGTCGAGCAGCAGGCGCAGTACGAAGCGCGCTACGGGCTGGCCGAGGGCGACACCTCGCGCGTTCTGACGGTGGCCGGAGACGTTGCGGAGGTCAGAGTTTCTGGCGTTATCACAAAAGCGCCGTCGTTCCTGGCCATGTTATTCGGTGGCGGCAACGTGACGTACCCGGAGATAATCTCCGCGTTGGCAGAGGCCGACAAAAATCCAGACGTTAAGCGCGCCGACATGGTGATAGATAGCCCCGGCGGGCACATCGACGGGCTGTTCGACGCGATTGCGGCCATACAGGCATTTAGCAAGCCGCTTCGCGCCGTTGTGCGCAATCAGGCGGCGTCCGCTGCGTACGCATTGGCGAGCCAGGCCGACGAGATTGTCGCGGCGAACCGTGCGACCCGGTTCGGCAGCATCGGGATAGTGGCCTCGTTTGGCGTGGACGATTCACGGGTCGACATTACCAGCACCAAGGCCCCGAAAAAACGCCCTGACGTGACAACCGAAGAGGGCAGGGCGGCCGTTCGTGAAGAACTCGACGCCCTGCACGAAATATTCGTCGACGCAATCGCCGCAGGGCGAAAAACGACGGCGGAAAAGATCAACGCCGAGTACGGGCAAGGGGCAACGTACCTTGCCGACAAGGCGTTAGAGCGCGGCATGATTGACAGCATTGCGGAGCCCATGCTTCGCGTGGTTAAGTCGCCTGCCAACCCAAAAACCACCGCCAGCGGCGGGAACAATCCGGAGACCGGACCTATGAACCTTAGTGAGTTGAAGGCCCAGCACCCCGACGTTTACGCGGCGGCGGTGCAAGAGGGCGTAACGCAAGAGCGCGACCGCGTGAGCGCACACCTTGAAATGGGTGAAGCGGCCAGCGCAATGGATATCGCGGTCAAAGCGATTAAAGACGGCGAACAATACACGGCCAAGCACATGGCCTCGTATAACGCTGCGGCTTTGCGTAACCGCGACCAACAAAACCGCCAAGACGACGACACGTCGGCCAGCGCGGCTGACGGCGCGCGAGGTGCGGGCGAAGGTGACGGCGGAGCCGATTCGGCTGCGCAGGTCCTCGCGCTCGTTGAGTCCAACATGGGCATCACTGCGCAGGAGTAAACGACCATGGCTAACATGACTATAACCGAAAACCGGCTAATCCAGCCGGTTCTACAAAACGCCAAGTTCCGGGACGACGTGATCACCTTCGCAGCGGCCGGCACGCTGGCCCCCGGCACTATCCTAGCCAGGGACTCCGTTTCGTTAAAACTCGTGCCCTTCGTTAAAGGGGGCACCGATAACGAAAACGGCACACCGAAAGCCGTCCTCACGTATGAGGTGAGCGCGACGGCTGCCGGCGACGTTCCCGCACGCGTGGCGGTGTCCGGCGAGTTCCGCAAAGAGCGACTCGTTATCGACGCCGACGGCGACGACAGCAACATCGACGCGGCCGTAATCGACCAGCTACGCGACTACGACCTGGTTCCCCTCGACGTCACCGACCTTAGCGTCGCGGACAATTCCTAAAAGGAGCGCTGACTTATGAGCGGCAACATCACCCGGCGCATGATTAGCGCCTACTACCAAGAACCGGCAGCGCCCACGGCGTTCTTCTCTGGAATGTTCCAGGCACGGCCCGAAAATTTCTACACGTCCGAAGAAGTAGAAATTGACATAGTTCGCAGCGAAGAGGACGTGTCCATAGTCGTCGAGGACATGAGCACGGGCTACCGCTTGAACACGGAAGACATGTACACCAATAAGGGCTTCAAACCCCCCGTGCACAAAGAGGCGATTCCGCTAAACGCGTTCGATTTAATCAAACGCATGCCGGGACAGAACCCGTTCCAGTCGCCTGATTTTCGCGCCAACGTTATCACGCGTATGTTTAGCGGCATGCGTAAAGTGGAGCGAAAAATTCGCCGTGCCATAGAGCTGCAAGCGTCGCAGGTATTGCAGACCGGTAAAGTCGTGCTTACCGACATTAACGGCACGCCGCTTTATTCGCTGGACTACAAGCCGAAAGCGTCCCATTTCCCGACGGCGGGCACGTCGTGGGCTACGGCCACTCTGACCCAAAAAATCAGCGACTTGACGAGCCTGTGTGACGTTATCCGCGGTGACGGCCTGATGGACCCGGACGAGCTGGACGTGGGCGCCGACGCGTGGGAAAACCTGCTGCAGACCGAAGGTTTCCTTAAGCGCCTGGACATTCGTCGGGCGGACCTCGGCACTATCACGCCGATGGACCGACGGGGCGGCGGCGGCATCTATCGCGGAACGCTGGAACTCGGGAACTACCGCCTGGACGTATTCACGTACCCGGGCCGATATAAGGACCCGGAGACGGGGGCCTCGACGCAGTACCTCGACCCCGGCAAAATCGTCGTGCGTGCGTCTACTGCTCGCATGGACGCCACCTTCGGGGCTATCCCAAATATTGGGGCGCTGTTGGGTGCGAACGGTCGGCTGTTGCCGGAGTTGCCGTCTCGCATGAGTTCCTCCGAGAACGGCATGGACCTGTTCACGAACGTGTGGATGAGCCCCGACGGCGAGGCGTTGTTCGGCGGTGTAGGTGCGCGGCCGCTCATGGTGCCGACGGCCCTCGACACGTTCGGTTGCCTCGATACCCAACTTTAAACCATAACGCTCGGCGGGCTTCGGCCCGCCTTGCCATTTGATGGAGGGCACATCATGCCAAACGAAAAAGCAAACCCGGCCAAAGAGGCCACTACGGAAGCGACGGCCGCTCCGGCCAAAGAGGTGCGCGCCACCGGCAAAAAACCGGAAGTTAAAAAACCCCCGTACTACGTGGCGCCAGGCAAGTCGCTGACGTCGTTGAAAGGCATCCTGTCGGGCGACACCGCCGACGAAGTGAAGGCCGAGTACCTGGCGGGGGGCAAAGAGGCGGTAGACGCCTTCGTGAAATCCGGACATGTCCTGAAGGGCTAGGCTATGGGGTTGCGCGAGCTGGCCGAAAAAGACTTAGGGTTTATAGTCGAGGGCGACCCCCTCGGCTTCCGGTGGCCGGTCACGCTAACCGACCCGACAGGCCGCACCAGCGACGGCCTGTTCGGTTTTTCTGACGACATATCCCAGACCATCGACCCTGACACAGGCCAGCTCGTGAGCGGCCGATTAGCGTCCGTGGCTCTCAGAATTTCCACGCTGCGGTCCCAGGGTTTTTCGTTACCCAGTGGCATTGCAGACCAATCTCGCAAGCCGTGGGTAGTGACGTTCGACGACATAAACGGCACGGCACATACGTTTAAGGTCAAACAGTCGGACCCCGACAGGGCCCTCGGCCTGGTCGTTTGTATCCTCGAGGGGTACTCCGCGTGAAAATTAACACGCTAATTGATAAGCGGGACAACGCCGAGATAATCCGCGACCAGATCGCGGCAATCCTCGCCGTTGAGTCGGCGCACCAGGTGGCGCTCGCTGCCGAGGCCGGAAAACCCGACCCCGATGCGTGGAGGCTCCGCGTGTTTCAGGAGCGGTCCAACCCGTGGGAAAATCTGCCAGGGCCCGACGGCGAGACGTCCCCCGTAGTGAACGTCTGGTGGGACTCGTCGACGTTCGACACGTCCGCGAGCAACGTAGTTGAACGGCAAAAAAGCGACGGGACCTACTACGTGGATTGCTACGCGTACGGCCAGAGTTCCCCGACGGCCGAGGGGCACGTCGCCGGCGACAAGGCCGCCGCCGAAGCAGTCCAGCGCGCCGTTCGTCTGTGTCGCAACATACTGATGGCCGGCCCGTACACCTACCTCGGGCTCAGGGGGGTTGTTTGGCGTCGCTGGGTGAACTCTATCTCTATATTCCAGCCCCAGCAGGACGGCCAGAACGTCCACCATATCGTAGGCGCCCGGCTATCTTTTGGAGTAGAATTTAATGAATTAGCGCCCCAAGTCCAACCGGAGGCGCTAGACTTGCTAACCGTAGGCATACACCGCGCCGACACCGGCGAGCTGATCGTCGAGGCGTCGTACGACTACACGGCGTAAACAGGAGAACACACCATGGCACTCTCTAGCGCAGTAGATGCATCGGCAGTTGCCCGCGTGCTAGGCATCGAAACGAAATTCCAAGACCTTCGGGCCGGCGGCGTTCTGTTTTTGCCGCAACGCGTCGCCGTTATCGGCCAGGGCGCAACGGCGGCCGTGTACAGCACCGAAAAGGCGCAGTTTACTAACGCGTACGACGTCGGCCGGGCCTACGGATTCGGGTCGCCGCTGCACCTGGCCGCAAAGCAATTGCTACCAGCTAACGGCGACGGCGTGGGGACCATCCCCGTCACGTTCTACCCGCTACAGGCCGACGAGTCCGGGGCCGCGGCAACAGGTGACATACTGCCGAGCGGCGACGCCACCGGCTCCGGGTCCTTCCGCGTGTCGGTGAATAACATCCAGTCGGGGCACATCGTCGTAGCTGCGGGAGACACCAAAGCCGCTGTGGTGAGCAAAATAGCGGCGGCGGTAAACTCCACCCTTGACATGCCAGTTATCGCCACGGCAGACACCACGACGGGCTCTGAAAAAGTGGACCTGGTCGCTAAGTGGGCCGGGTCTAGCGGTAACAGCCTGCACATTGAAGTAGCCGCCACGAGTCCGGATGATACCGGCGTTACGTTTGCCGTAACTCAGCCGTCTGGCGGCCTCGCCAACCCGGACGTACAGCCGGCCCTGGACATGATGGGCAACGTATGGGAGACCCTAGTCGTAAACTGCCTGGAGATTTCCGACGGGGCGGCTCTCGACGCGTATAAAACCGCCGGGGAGGGCCGCTGGGGCGCGCTTGTTCGCAAGCCGTTCGTGGCGTTTACTGGCGTCAACCAGGCGTCCGTCGCAGAGACTACGGCGGTTGCCGACTCTCGCGCCGCCGATTACATAAATTGCCAGATTCCGTTGCCCGGCTCCAACGAACTCCCGTTTGTAATTGCGGCCCGTGCGGCGGCCCGTATCGCGGTTCGAGCGAACAACAACCCGGCCCGGGATTTCGGAGGAATGCCGCTCACCGGCTTGACGCCTGGCGCGGACGGCGACCAGTGGGCGTACCCGGATAGAGATCGGGCGGTTAAAGCAGGAAGCTCCACGATTGAGGTCAAGGACGGCGTGCCGTGTTTGTCTGACGTCGTGACGTTCTACCACCCGGAAGGGGACCCGCTCCCCCCGTACCGCTACGTCGTGGACATTATCAAGCTGCAAAACATTATCTTTAACATGGACCTGCGATTCGGGACGGAAGAGTGGGACGGCGCGCCGCTGATTCCGGACGACCAGCCGACCGTCAACCCTGACGCCAAACAGCCGAAGGCGGCCAAGGCGGAGGCGTGCGCCTTGTGGGATAGCTTGGCGCTGAACGCTATTATCAGCTCGCCGAAGGAGTGGAAGGCCAACACGTTCGCGGCGATCAACAGCCAGAACCCGAAGCGCCTGGACCTCTCAGCGACGGGCCCGATTTCAGGAAACGCGAACATCATATCGGCGACGGTAAACTGGGGCTTTTACTTCGGCACGTCGCCGGTCGTACGATAATTGAATACTCGCCTTGATGCGGCGGGGGTGGCGCCCCGCAAAATTACCGGAGGAAACAACCATGGCAGCAGTAGGCGGAAGCATAGAGTCTGTCACGTTAAACGGGCGCCCGTTTGCAGTTGCAGCGGACGCCGAGGCGCAGCGTAAGCTCGGCGGGTGGGAAAACGCGGTAGAGGCGAACGGCAACGGGACAGGTCGTCTGATAAAAACCCGCGTGCCTATGTCAATTTCCGGCCTTACCGTCGAGATAGACGACAGCCGGGGCGACCACGAGTTTTTGCAGGACTTGGCTAACCTGAACGACTTTTTTCCCTTAGCTATCACGTACGCCAGCGGCAGGACGTACCAGGGTGTCGGGCAGATCGTCGACGAGTTGCAGGTGTCGAGTCAAAACGCTACGGCGCAGCTATCCTTGGCGGGGCCCGGCAACCTGACCCCGCAGTAAGCAACGAACAGGGCAACAACGCCGCTCGGGCCGCCCTACCCTTCGCCCCGGCCTGGCCGGGGGAGCGGCACCACTTTTCAAAAAAGGGCAAACGACATGCATACCGAAGACACTCCAGGCGGTTTACGCGACCAGGCACCGCTACCAGCTCAGGCGCAACCCGCCCCGGGCGCACACGAACCGAAGGCAGCGCGCGAGGTGGCCGAGAAGGAGTTCAACCGCTTCGCCGAGGCAATGGACCTTGACGTGGACACGTCCGTGCTGGATGACGAAGACCTGGCCGCTTTCAACAAGCAAAAAGCCCGGATAGTGAAGGCAATCGAGCGCGGCTCGCTCGTGATCAATGAGAACGGCGAAGCGGTATACACGCCCCAGCACCCCCGGTCGAAGTATAAAGAGGCGATTACGTTTCACGAGCGGAGCGGCGCGTCACTAATGGCAATGGACGGCAAAAAGAAAAACCACGACGTAGCGAAAACGTACGCCGTTATGGGCGACCTGTGCCGGGTCCACCCGAACGTATTCGCCAACCTGGTCGGAACTGACGTAAAAGTCTGCGAGGCGTTGTTTGCGCTCCTAATGGACTAGTGCGGGTCCCGCTGGTGCGGTGGGGTGAAGACTTCAAGCACCCTCAGCGGGGCCACACCGCGCACCGCGTATACGTCGAAATGTTCCTGCAGGTGTGCCGCGAATACGCGAGCCTACCCGACCCGCAGAACCTCAAAGCGCACCAAATACGCTTTTTCTATGAGGGGCTGCGGGAGGAACTAAAACGAGCAACTAAGCCGAAGGGGCAGGAGTAAGCATGGCGGGCCGGTTCTCTGTCGAATCTGTTTTTAAGGCCGTGGACCGGGTCACGGCCCCGGTGCGGCGCATGCAGACCGCCGTGGGCCGGTTCACCCGAGCCGCAGAACGCGGCCTCCGGACGGCTAACCGCGTTCTGAACGCCACCGCCAAGGGCTTCGCCAAAGGCGCGGCTACCATGGCGAAGGCAGGCGCAGCAGGCGTGGGCCTGGTCGCGGGCGCCGTCGCCCTACTCGTGCGGGAGTTCTCCAAAGTCGAAGACGCCGAGGCGGCATTTACGCCGCTACTTGGTGGCGCCGAAGCGGCCCGCCGTGCCGTTCAGGCGATCAATGACGCCGCCGCCACGACCCCTTTCCAGTTCGAGACCCTGGCGAGTTCCGTCAATCAGCTACTGCCTGTTATGAACGGCAACATTGAGCGGACCATTGCAACCGTTCGGATGCTTGGCGACACCGCCGGCGGCAATGCGCAAAAGCTCGACAGCATTACGCGGGGTTTCACCAAGGCCATGCTAAAAGGCAAAGTCGACATGGAAAGTCTCAACATGATCGCCGAGGCGGGCGTGCCTATTTTCCAAGACCTGGCCGAAGTGGTCGGCGTCGATATGGGCGAATCGTTTTTCAAGATGATTTCCGCCGGCAGGGTCACGACGCAGCACCTCACCCGGGCCTTCGAGAAGCTGACTTCCGAGGGGGGCAAATTCTACCGGGGCATGGAGATAGCCAGCCAGACAACCACCGGCCTGTGGTCCACTCTCATGGACAACATAAGCCTGACCGCCGCCGAGCTGGGCGGTGTGCTGGCGCCTACCGTCAAAGAGCTGATCCACCAGGCCACAACCGTCGCTCAACGTGTCCGCGAGTGGGTGATTACGAACCGCGCCCTGATTCAAGACCGTGTTGATCGTTTCGTAGCCCGCACCGCCGAGTACGTGCGGGGGCTCGTCGACCAGTTGCGACGTCTGAACGCCGAGCACGACATACTGGCGACCGTTGTTCAGTTACTACGACGCATGGGGCAAGCCGCCGAGTTTTTGGCTCGGCACGGCGGGACGATTGCCAAAACTATCGGCTACGTGGTTGCCCTGTCCGTGGCCCTCAAAGCTCTGGCGGGCGTTGTGTGGCTCGTCAACTTGGCAATGATGGCGAACCCTATCGGCCTGATCGTGGCCGCGATAGGCCTGTTAATCGCTGCCGTGGCGTCCGTCATAGTCTGGTGGGACGAGTTAAAGGCGGCGTTTTTGCGGGCCCCGAAGTGGGTGCAGGCCCTCATAAGCCCGCTAGCCGCACTGGCGGCCAACATTACGGGCGTAAAGTCCTCCCTGGCGTCTCTCGCGGCGTATGTCGGGACGGCGCTGGCCGGCATGGTGAAAGCCGCCGCAAAGTACAACCCGTTCTCGCTTATGCTGTATAGCGTAGAGGCCCTGGTCCAGCGCGTGACAAGTTTCGACCTCGGCGGCATGCTCGCGGCTAAGCTCCGGGGCTTAACGGATTACATGCCGGATTGGATGAAAGAGCACCTCGGCATCGAAGCGGGCCGCGACGATGGGGACGACGGCGCGGCCGCCGACACCGGCCAGCCCTGGTGGGAGGTGCCCCCGCAAATAGTGAGCCCCCAGGAGCGAATCGCGCGTAGCATAAGCGAGACAACTACAGTCCACCGCTCCGAAGTGACTCTGCGCGACGAGACGGGGCGGGCGGAGTTCACCCAGGGCAAGCCGGGCTACGGCGTCGTTTTGCAACCCACAGGAGGTTTTTAGTATGCCGTGGCAGGACCGTATACGAGAGGCCGCTTACACATCCCCGAGCGGCGAGCGCATGGTGTTCGACTATGAGGACGTACGCCGCGCCTTCGAGAAGAAAACCACCGGCTACAACTTCCCCGACGCCGACGGGACGTATGTTCAGGACCTCGGGAGCACCGGCAGACAATACCCCCTGCGCGTGTTTTTCTCGGGCCCGGACTATGACTTGGCCGCCGACGCCTTTGAGGCTTTGTTGGTTGAGCGGGGGACCGGCAAGCTAGAGCACCCGATATACGGAACCGCCGAGGTGGTTCCGTTCGGCACCGTCACGCGCCGCGACGACCTCAAAACCGCCGCAAACCAGGCCGTGATAGAGGTCACGTTCTGGGAGACAACCGGCCTCGTCTACCCGACGGCGGAAACAGACCCTGCCGTCGACGTGCTCTCGGCCGTCGAAGCGTACAACGCGGCCGCGGCCGAACAGTTTGCGGGTTCTCTCGACGTGTCCCGGGCCGTGGAGCGGGCAACGCTACGGTCCACCGTCGAGGGGCTTTTGTCGTCCACGGTAGAAGGTCTGCGGGCTGTTGCTGCGGTACAGGACAACGTGCGGCGCCAATTCGACGACGTGGCGTCGTCGGTTAATTTGGCCGTCGACACGCTGATAGCGGACCCCTTGAGCCTGGCGTTCCAAACAGCGTTGCTGATAGAGGCGCCCGCCCGCGCCGCGGCCAACATATCGGCCCGGCTATCGGCGTACCGAGACCTGGCCGCCGCGTTGGTGCGCGGGGACGGTGCGGCAGTCAACGGGGGCGGGCGTGACACTCGGGAGGCGAACACATTCCACGCCCGCGACTTGTTCGCCTCGACGTATGTCGCCGGCTCCGTGCTGTCCGTCGTCAATAATCAATTTGAGACTAAGCCGGAGGCCCTGCAAGCCGCTTCGGCCGTTCTGTCCCAGTTCGACACTGTTGCCGCGTGGCGCGACGACAACTACGCGGCGCTTGAGCAAGTCGACACGGGCGGCGCGTACCAGCAACTACAGGAAGCCGTCGCAGTGACGGCGGGCTACCTGGTGTACATCTCGTTTTCGTTGAAGCAAGAGCGCCGGCTAGTGCTGGACCGCAACCGCACCATCATCGACCTGTGCGCCGAACTCTACGGCAGTGTGTCCGACGAGCGCCTGGATTTTTTCATAAACTCCAACCGTCTCTCCGGGTCGGAGATTCTGGAAATGCCGCGCGGCCGGGAGGTCGTGTACTATGTATAGGACCCGTACCGGGGACACGTTCGAGACCGTCGCTCGCAGGGTGTACGGGGACGACAAACACGCCGGGCTAGTTCGCCGTGCGAATCCGGGCGCCGTGGAGCCGTTCGTCGAGGGCGTTTCGCTCGCCACGCCGCCCGCGCCAGGCGCACCCTCCAACAAGGCAGGGCAAGCCCCATCCAGTACGTCGAACGAGGTCGCGGTTCTAATCGACGGCCGGCGCTTCCGGTTCTGGTCGGGCATGCGCCTTGGCCGCTCGCTTGACGGCATGGATACGTTGGAGTTCTCCGCACCGTTCGAGGCCGACGCGCCAGGCTTCCGCGAAACCTTCCGGCCTTTCAGCTTTAAGCCCCTGCAGGTTACCGTCGGGGGCGAGCCGTTGTTTACCGGCACGCTGATCGGCGTGACGCCCGTCGTAGACGACAAGCAACGCACAATATCCGTCTCGGGCTACTCGGCGCCGGGGGTGCTGAACGATTGCACGCCGCCCGCCAGTGCGTACCCGGTCGAGTTTGACAAACAGAACCTGCAGCAGATCGCCGCCGCCCTGGCCGAGCCCTTCGGCCTGGCAGTGCAGTTCGACGCGGACCCCGGCGCGGCCTTCGAGCGCGTGGCCGTAGACCCCGGCGACAAGATTCTGGACTTCCTGGCCGACCTGGCGCGCCAGCGGTCGCTTGTTATTTCCAGCACGGCCGACGGCGCCCTCCTTTTCCAGCAGTCGCAGGCCACCGGACAGCCCGCGGCGACACTCCGCGAAGGGGCCTCGCCTGTCCTGTCGGTCAAGCCGTCGTTCTCGCCGCAGCAGTACCACAGCCACATAACAGGCCTGGAGTCGGTGTTCGTGGGCTCCGACGGCTCGCAATACACCGTGCAGAACCCGCACCTTGCCGGCGTTCTCCGGCCGCTTACGTTCAAAAGTCCGGACATCGTCGGCGGCGACATTAAAGCGGCCGTAGCAGCGAAAGCGGGCCGCATGTACGGCAACATGGCCGCGTATTCGGTGGCCGTGTCGACCTGGCGCGACCCGGCGGGCAATCTCTGGCGGCCGAACACTACGGTCAAGCTAGAGGCCCCGGGCGCCATGGTCTACAGCCCTTATGAGTTCGTTCTTCGCTCTGTAGTGTTCGAGCGGGACGACACCAACGAGACCGCCGAGCTGGACCTCGTTCTACCAGGCTCGTTCAGTGGCGAGACGCCGGAGGCCATGCCGTGGGATTAGTCGCCAAATTGCTCTCCTTCGCGCGCGTGACGCGAAATGACGCCAACGTTTCCGACGTAAAAGCGGACCCGGGCGGCGGCCCTAACGTTACGGCCGAGCATTTCGCGGCGCCTGGTGACGACGCACACCCGTTGCCGGGGGACTACCCGTACCTGGCGCCAACGCAGCAGCGCGGCCGCTTTGCCGCCGTCGGCTACGTCGACCCCAAAAACGAGCAAAAGGCGCAGCCCGGCGAGCGCCGTCTGTACGCCCGCGACGCAGAGACGGGGGAAGCCGTATTCGAGATTTGGATTAAAGCCGACGGGTCCGGCACGCTCTCCAACGCGAACGGCTCCGTCACCCTGGACCCCGACGGCGGCTCGTCCATCGTCTCGCCTTCGGGGGCGTTCACCGTCGCGGCCGACGGGTACATAGGCGGAGCCAACGAAAGCGGATCTTTCGAGCTACTGGCCGGCGGGAATTTCGTGGTCAATGGTGTTACTATTGATACGAGCGGAAATATATCGGGGGCCAACACCATCGAGGCGAGCAGCACGATTAAAGGCGCCGGCATTACCGACACGGCCAATAACGTGACGCTAGGCACGCACATCCACGAGGCGAGCGGCAGCCCCACAACCCCGCCGACGCCCGGAACGTAAAACAGGAGAACACATCATGGCAATATCTTACGCAACGGCCATCCGAAACAGCAGGCTCGCAGCCGTAGCGACCGCCGTCAACGCGGGCGCGGGGGGCGGAAAAATCACACTTTACACCGGCGAACGGCCGGCCGCTGGGGGCACGGCGACGACCGCCCTGGCCGTCCTTACGTTCAACGCTACGGCGTTTGGGACGCCGTCTAACGGACAGATGACAGCCAATGCCATAAGCGGGGAGGAAAGCGCCCTGGCTACCGGCGAGGCGACGTGGTTCCGGGTTACCGACTCCGACGACGTTTTCGTGCTGGACGGCGACGTCGGCACCATAGGGTCAGGCGCAGACTTGGAGATGAACTCTGTCAACATCGGCCTGGGCCAGACCATAGACATAACGAGTTTCACAATCACCGAGGGCAACCCGTAGGGGTCGGAAGCATGGCCGTTTTAGCTCTCGTTGAAGCCGGCGAACCCCTGGCGCAGTGCGGCGAGCCGTACGTTGAATGCACAGGGGCCGTGACGTATATCGGCACGGCAGCAACCGCAGGGGCCCCGGATACCGTTGAGGGGTCGGGGGTAGCATTTCGGGAGGGGGCCGTCGCTGCCGTGGAGCAGCGGGACGTTACGGCCACCAGCGCGACAGTCGCCACCAGCGGGCTGTCCGTCGTGGCCGAACAGCGCGACGAAGCGGCAGCCGTCGGGGAGGGCCGCGTTAGCGGCTCGGTCGCCGCGGCCGGTGCGCCCGACACCGTTCGGGCCTTTACGCGGGACCGCGTGCCGGAGCCAGGCAACGGCGGCGGCAGTACGAACCAGCAGGGCGACGTTCTAATCTACCAGGGCAACGACGGCGGGGAGATAAACGTAGACGGCGGCATCGTCGAGCTGTCAGCCGGCTTGGAGTCCGCCGCATATTTGTCGCTGTTCGGAGGTAACGAGGACGACGACGGGCGGGCGGGCAACCCGCGCCAGTGGTGGGGGAACCTTACCGAAAACGAGCCGGAGCGGCAGTATCGCAGCGAGACACAATACCTGCTGGGGTCCCTCCCGCCGATTCCCGCGAACTTACGGCGCATAGAGGACGCCGCGCGCCGCGACCTCGCTTGGTTCGTGTCGGCGGGGGCCGCTTCGGCGGTGTCCGTTTCGGCGTCCATGCCGAGCTTGAACACCGTTCGGCTTGTCGTCCAGTTTACGGCCGACGACACACCCCCCGCGCTTGAGTTTATAGAAAACTGGAAGGAAGACGCCGCATGAGCCTGACAACGCCGACAATTAAACAGATAAGCGACAACATCGTCGCCCAGCTTGAAGCCTCCCTGGCCCAAACCATCCCCTGGCTTCCGAAGACTTTCTCGCGCGTGCTGGCGAAGGCCCTCGCCGGCGTTTTTGTGTTGCTGTACAAGTACGCCGGCTTCATGTCGCTGCAACAGTTCGTGCGCACGGCGCAGTACGGCGACACCGAGGTAAACGGCCAGGTCGTCAACCCCTTGCTGGAGTGGGGGCGCCTGGTCGGGGTGTCCGACCCGAGAAGCCCCACGCGCGCCGAGCTGTCCGTCGAGATTACCGTCGAGAACCAGGGCGGTGTGCTCCCGGCCAACAGCCAACTGATCGGGCCCGGGAACGGCGTTACGTACATAACCCTGGCCGCTGTGCCGCTCGACGCCGCGACGAAAATTACCGTTGTGCGTGCCGTTGCCGACCAGACCGGCGGCGGGGGTGCGGGCGTGGTCGGTAACGTGGCCGCCGGGGAGTTTCTGTCCTTTGCCGGGCCGCTCCCTAACGTAGCCCGGGCCGCTCTCGTGCTCGGCCAGGCAGTAACAGGGGCCGACGGGGAGTCGGAAGACTCATACCGCCAGCGAGTCCTTGACCGGTTCCGGAAGCGCCCCCAGGGCGGCGCCAAAGCGGACTACGAGCAGTGGGGCGAAGAGGCCGCCGGCATTGCGAACGTGTACCCATACACGAGCGAGTTCCCCGGGCAAGTCGACCTGTACGTTGAGGCGACCCCGGCGAGTGCAGGCAACCCCGACGGGATACCTACCGAGGGGCAGCTACAGTCCGTCCTCGACCTCGTGAACTTGGACCAGAACGGAAAGGCGAGCCGCCGCCCCGTGGACGCTCTCGTCAATGCGTACCCGATTACCCGGAGTGCCTTCGACGTTGCCGTCGGTTCCCTGTCCGTCGACAACGTGGCGCAGGTGCGCGAGGACATACAGACGGCCCTGGTCGACTACTTCCTGAGCCGGGAGCCCTACATACCCGGCCTGTCCAGCCCTCCCCGCGTGGACCGCATAACTCGCACAGCCGTTGCCGGCGTCGTTGACGATATTGTGACGGCGGCCGGCGGTGTGTTCGGCTCGGCGTCTGTTCGGCTCGGCGGTGTGAACGTCGAGGTCTACTCGCTCGGCATTGGCGAAAAAGCGAAACTCGGGGCGCTGACATGGCTGTGATTTTCCGCGCACTGCGGCACCTGCTACCGACGGGGCGCGCCTGGCGCATTACCGTCGACAAGCGGTTGCGCCGGTATATGGAGGGGCTGGCGGCCGCTATGTCCCGCATCCGTGACGATGTGGACGACGTCTGGCTCGACGTGTTCCCGCAGACGACCCGGCGGCTCGACGAGTGGGAGGACCAATTCGGGTTGCGCACCGCCGGGTTGTCAGAGCAGCAACGCCGGGACCGGCTGGAAGGCGCGTGGAAGGCTCTCGGCGGGCAATCCCCACGATATATCGAGGACACGTTACGCGGTGCCGGCTTTGACGTTTACGTCCACGAGTGGTGGGTGCCAGGCACCGAGGCGCCGATAGGTGTGCACGCTGCGGCCGAGCCGCGGGACCCGTTTCTGTGGCTCGCGCAAGAGTACACGGGCGTCGTTCTGTACGTAGCCGAGTGCGGCGAATCGGCCGGCGCCTGTGGCGAACCGGCGGCTGAGTGCGGCAACACCGTCGAGCGAATCGGGTACCCCCTGGTCAACAAAGTGACGAAAGCCGAGCTGGGCCTGTCCGCCGAGTGCGGCGAGGCATCCGCCGCCTGTGGGGAGCCCCTGGCGGAGTGCGGCAACTATAACGGCTACCGCGAAACGATTTTGTCATATCCGCTGCCGACGGACCCCGCGACTTGGCCCTATTTTCTGTACATCGGCGGCCCGGAGTTTGGCGACACGGCGACCGTCCCGGCGGCGCGGCGTGACGAATTTGAGCGGCTTTGCCTTAAAATTTGCCCGGCCCACTTGTGGCTGGGTATACTCGTTCAGTATTAAAGAGGAAACCCAGATGGCTTTACTACCTGCAGACCAGTTCCCCGGCAAGATTAAAGCGCCGAGCCCGGCGTACCCCTACGGCGAAGCCCAGAACGTGAGCACGCCCGGCGACGGCACCGGCACGCCATTTGTCGCGGCGCTCGTTAATGACCTGTTTGGCTTTCAACAGGCGCTTTTGCAAGAGGCCGAGATAACGCCGAACAACACACCGGACACGGCCACCGCGTCGCAGTATCTCGAAGCGTTAAAGGCCATATTCGGGCTAAAAACTGCGTCGTTTGCTTGCGGGGGCGAGTTGGGGTCCGCCGTAGCCTACGCAGTTAAACTCGGCCCTCTCGTCAACATTACCGTCCCGCAATTTTCGCCCCCGTCCTCTGACTGGCAATACTCCAGTGCGTCAGGTGTGGTCCCGGCGGAGTTCAGGCCCGAAAGTTCCGCAGGCGTTACCAGCGTGGCTTTCTTCAACTCCTCGCAATATAAACGTATCGTCAGGTTGACCGGCACGGGGAACATCGTTGTGGAGTCTATGGACGAAACTGGGCAGTTTAATTTACCGCCTAATGCTACCGTAGAAACGTCAACATTTACGTTTATACGTCCGTCGGACTGGCCGGCGTAGCGAGGACCGTCGCATGGCCGGCACCGTTGACCGCATAGCTGTACGCCGTTGGTACCACGACGATTGTACGTTGGGGCGCCTGGTGTGCGGCCCGTTCCAGTGCTTCACCCTTGAACTGCCATTCGAGGGCAACGCGCCGGACGTGTCGTGCATCATCCCGGGCACTTATTCCGCGTTCAAGCGCACCAGCCCTACTAACGGCCCCTGCATCGAGTTACGGGACGTGCCCGGCCGCGAGTATGTCCAGATTCATAAGGGCAACTACACCCGCGACATTCTGGGCTGCATTCTCGTCGGCGACTCTATCCGCTTTCTCGACGGGGACACCGTGCCTGACGTGACTAACAGCGGCGCGACGCTTGCCCGTTTGCTTCAACTGCTGCCGGACGAACTGACCGTCCACATTTCCGACAGGTGAATCCATGCCGCAACATGCAACAGCCCTGCCAGTCCCCCCGGAAGTCCAAGAACTCCGGCACGACCTGGAAACGTACAAAGCCGAGCAGGACCGCCGGTGGGAAGAACTGCGTGTCATAGTGCAACGAAACAGCAGGGCGACAGAACGCCTGGCAGCCAGCGTCGAGCAGATCGCCAAAAACACCGAGGGGGTTGTCCAGCTATATCGGGACTTTCAGGGGACCGCCCGAATTGGCCTCGGATTCCAGAAACTGGTGCGGTGGATAGCGGGCCTCGGAACCGCTGGCGTTGCGATAGCCGCCGGCCTGACCTACATTGCCGACAAGCTGGGGCACCTATGAAACTCATCGACATTATGAAAACCGTCGGCGCGGGTATCGTCCGCGAAGCCGTCCCAGGGGGAGGCCTAATCGTCGACGCCGTGAACGCCTTACTACCAGACGAGCACAAATTACAACGCGACGCGACGGGGCACGACGTAGCCGCCCAGGTGTCGAAGTTGCCGCCCGCGGAGCAGGCCGCCGTTCTGTCGAAAGAGTTCGACGTAGACATTGCGCAGATCAAGGAAAGCAACGCGACCGTGCGGGCCATGCTCGAAGCGGACTACAAGACGCCGCACACGACCCGGCCCTACATTGCGAGACACGCGTTCCACGTCGTGGCGTTCGCGGTTATCGTTACCGTGTCAGTCTGGGCGTATGGTGTGCTTCGCTCTGACGACTCAATGATCGACGCAGTAACGCAGGGCTGGCCGTTCATCTTGTCGGTCATAGGCCCGTTCGTAGTGCTTCTCCGGGCCTACTTCGGCGTATTGCAGCAAGAGCAGCGCAACCGCCTGAACGCCGCCCAGGGCGCCCCGGCGGGCGGTCTCGGCACTCTTCTCGGGTCAGTGTTGAAGCGTAAGGGGTAGGCGGCCGCTTTTCGCTGCCATAGCTACCGACGCAAGCCAGCCCTCTTCCTCCGCCCGGCGGTTAATGTAAAAGTTGCCGGCCCTCAGTGTAGAAGCTACAGCCCGCGCATGTTCGGCCGCCTCGGCGGGGTCGGATATGCCGGCGTGGCTGTCGTTCATTTTCTGTTTCGCTCCGTGAACCGCTAGCTGCAGAATGACTTCCGGCGCCAGTTTGGCGACGTCGAGTTCGACACGGCCGCCGTTCTTGAAGGTGTAGCGAATTTTGGTGCCGGCGATGCGTACGGTTGCTTTTTTCATGGTGTTCTGCCCTATTTAATTGGTTAGTGGTGCAGAACATACAGCAATACTCGGTCCTGAACGCGCTAGAAGGGCGCCTGCTCGTCCTGGCTGGGCTTGTTGGGGCGGTGCTTCGAGGCGGCCAGGGCGCGGTCTAGCTTCCAGTCTTCGTAGCCGCTGCACCCCTCGGTGTTGACCCGGTGCATAGGCTGGCGCCAGTTCTTGAGGTTCGCCGGAGTCCACCGGCAGGCCGAGTCTCGACACACCGGCGGCAAGTCGTGCGGGCCTTTCCGGAGCCGGTACTTGTCGACGTACATTTTGCCCGAGCAGCCGTTGACGTGGCACGTCGGCCACCGGGCGTACTCTTCGGGGTGTTTCGACAAATTCCGGCGCGCCTGGCACGGCCGACGGTTGCAGCGGGCAGGTATGGCGCTCATATCGCTAGCCTCAGTTGGTACGGCTCCGGCGCCAGGTCGGGAAACAGTTCGGCGTTCTCGCACGGGTGGCCGGGCCAGTAGTGGTTCGACTTCGACAGGTTCGCCCGGTCAGGTAGGTGCTGCAAGTTCCACGGGACGTGGAGCCCGCAAACGATAGGGGACGACAGCGGCACAATGTGGTCGACGTGGTGGCCTGCAGGCGCCTTGGTGTACAGCCGACGCATTTCGTCGACCATTTCCGGGGTAATCCACGGCGGCGTTGCCCAGTAGATTTTTGTCCAATAGTTGAAGCTGTGCGCCTGGCTCCGGGTGGCGTGTTCGCGGTTCTCTTCGCGGAGCCAGTCGGGTTTAGGCGGCCGCACCGTGCCGCCGTCGTAGGCGTCAAGCCTGCAAGCTAAACGGAACAGCTTCGCCATGGTTAGAAGGGCGCGCAGTCGTCGTGGGGCTTGAGCGGGTCCGCCCGGTGCTTGCATTCCGGGTCGGGGCACTGCCAGGGCTCGGCCGGCGTGTAGGCGCCAGACTCCGACCAGAACTCACAGTCCGGGTTGTCGCAACCCTCCAAGGTCAACGCGCGCCCGCACCCTTCGCACTGATTCGAGTACACCTTAGCGCGTACCGCCTCCGCTTGCCGGACGTCCGGAGACCGGGCGCCCGCGTTGTGCATCGCCGTATACCACGCGACGGCCTCGGCGTTGTCCGGGTCGTTCGCCTCGCCGATGTACTCCGCCGGCACGCTCTCAGCGGCCCTGAAATACTCCGCCAGGGCCTTCGGGTCGCGGGGTAGGTCCAACTGCGCCAGAAGCACGTCAAACGCGACCACGGCCCGCCGTAGCTCGTCGTGGGGCACCGCCTGGCCGGAACGGACGGCCGCGACTATCTGGTCGAGCGTGCGGGGCGTCTCGGCCGGTGCGACGTCGTGGTCGTACATGAACTGGTAGCCGCTCTCGACGAACTTCTGGGCGCGTTCGATCGTAGGCGGCCCGGAGAACTGAATGCGGCCGCTCCCGCCGATGTGAAGCGCCGGGGGCCGGTAAGTGGCGATACGCCCGGCCAGGCGGCGGGCAGCGTCGCAAAGCCACGCGGCGTGCTCGTGGTTGGTGCCGACGACTAGCACCCGACCGCCTTCGCTGGCGGCCAGGATAGCGCGCAGAAGCATTCGCGTTGTGCGGCCGGTCTGTTGTTTGGGGTCGTGCATGGTTTAGCTCTCCAGTTCGGTTTTCATATCGTCGTGCGGGCCGAACGTAGCGGCGAGGGGCGCACCCTCAGCGATACGGACGACCACCCAGTCGGCGCCCACGGCTTCGACCCGGACGGTATCGTATGCGACTTGCTCGCAGCCGAGCAGCTTCGCGCCGTTCCAACCCAGTTTGATCGTATCACCGGGGTTCAGCCGGGACCGTAGCCGGCGGAGTTCTTCGCGCTCGTTGTCGCAGGTCGGGCAGTTGCAGGGGTGCTGCATGGTTAAACCCTCCGCCCTTTGAGTTTGGCAATCTGTGCGAGCTGGCGCTTGGTTAGCTTCACGCCGGCCTGCTCTGCGTTGTGCTCCAACTGTGAGGCGGCAAAGCTGATATCGTCGGCCTTCCGCTCCCGTTCGTGCAATCGCACTGTCGCTTCCCGGTCGGCCTCCGTTATGAGCCCCAGGCGGTGCAGCGACTTCGCAAGGGCGGGAAGGTGGTGCCACGTCCAGCCGTGGTACGAGACAGCCCCGTAGGGCCAGCCGTGGACGCTGTAGAGCACCCCGCTTTTGGTCTTCCCCATTATGTAGCCGTCGATGGAGACGCACTGCACAAGCTGAACGCCCCGCGCCGGGACTTTGCGAATGTCGAATGCCTCGACCGAGCCGTCGGCTTTGAGTATGCGAACCGTTGCCATGGTGGTTAATCCTTCTGGTAGCGTTGGTGTTCCCAGCCGGCGGCCTTGAGCGGCCACCAGCTAGCCCAGGACGGCCGTTCTGACATTATCGCCGCCATGTGTTCGACGTTGTAGCGCGGGTCGTCTGGGACCTCCGCGCAGGCCTCGTCGTGGGTGTGCATGACAACCGGGTACCCGGCGCGCTCCAACCGCAACAGGGCCTCGGCTTGAATGTCGCAGCTCACCGCCTGGACGACGTTCTCGAAGAGACGCCCGCCGAACGTCTCCATACGTACCCAGCCGACCGGGCCTTTCGTGCTGTTGCTGTTCCAGCCCTCGAAGGTTATGGAGTGCGCCGGGCCGCGCTTCAACTTGTCCTCGGTCGGCACCAGGCGCGGGCGGTGGTAGTGCAGGAACCGGCCCGACGGCAGACGGCAAAACAGGATATCGTCGGCCACGCCGTAGGTTATGTCGTTGTAGCTGAAACACTGGCCGGGGTGCATGATCGCCTGCATGGCCGCCCCTTCGAGTCCGTGGGGTTCGTAGCGGAAATCCCAGCGGCCAGGCCCGCACCACTTGTACTCTCCGCCCCACATTTCGACTATCTCGGGCGACTCTTCGCGCCACTTCAACACGTCCTGCTTTATTGCCTCGTCGTTGTCGAAATACTTGTCGGCCCCGAAGTTTTTCCATGCGTTTACCCAGCCGCCGTAGCCGCCGGCCAACTCGCGGATTTTTCCGACCCCCTTGCGGGCCGGGTGGTGCGTGCCGTTCTGTTTTTTGTAGGCGAGTATTTCCTCGAACGGGATGCCTGTCGCCTTCGCGGCGCTGGCTTCATAAATCTTGCCGTGGGTGGCGAACACCTCAATGCGCCATTGGCACCGGGCCAGGCAGGCCGCCGCAACCGCTTCAATGGCGGAGAAGTCGCAGCAGACCAGCTTGCGGCCCCGCGCGGCGATGAACAGACCTCGCAGGATTCCGCAAAGCACCGCGATTACGTCGCCCCACATTTTCTCGATGTACTCGAGGTCGCGCGTCCGGACGTCTTCGATAGCCTGCTCCACCCCTTCAATGGTCCAGTCGTCCAGCTCGTGGAACATCCAAGAGCCGCAGCGCGGGCAACCTATTTCGGCTACGTCCCGGCCGAATATACGGCCACAATTAGCGTCCTCGCACCGGCACGTTTTAGGCCCCTTCGCGGTTATGTTTTGGAGCTGTACGCCGCCGGCGGCCCAGCGGCCTGTACGGTCGGCGCCGCAATATTTGTACTGATCGCGTAGGCGCCCGTCGCTTGAGACTTGCAGCCGGAGCGCGCGGAGTTTCTTCACGTTGGCCGCGCCCAGGCTGTCGCGTATTTCGAGCGCCTGGCGGGCCGGCTTGGATAGCTCGCCCATCTTGCCGTCGAGCGCGGCGCGGACCGTCTCCGCTTTCAGGTCCGGAAGGCGGCACCCGACGGACGCCAGCCAGTCGCCGAACTTGGCGACCTCAGAGACCGAGCCGACCGCCCCGCCAGTTATTTCGACGAGCTGGCGGGTGTACTTGCGCTCCGCCTGGCCGAGCACGTCCAGGGCCGCGTCGAGCGTCTGAATGTCGACCTGCACACCGCGGGCGTTTATGGTCTGGTCCATCTGCCAGACGGCCAGCTCGTACGGCGTAAGGTCGGGGATGCGGGCGGCCGCGTGGTCCTCGGCCACCACGTCCTGGCCGTTGTAGTCGTATAGTCTGCAGAAGTCTTCCCACGCCGTCGCCGGCGTCCAGCGGTGCGCGGGGCGTGCCTTGGTGGGGGTGTGCGGTCGGCTCAGTTTCTCCAACAGCCGCTTGCCGTCTTTGTCTTTCTGGGGCGTGCCTAGCACTTTTGCCGCATTGTCGAGACCACCGGGCAGGCTGTACCGGCGAGCCTTCGCCATGGCGCACCGTACCTGGTTGAGTGGCAGCGGCGGCCAGCCCAGTTTGCGAACCGCGACAACATTCCATATCCACCACTCAAAGGTCGCGTTCCACGCCTCGAAAAGCCCGCCGGCGGCGATATGGTCGAACAGGTCCTGTGGGGGCGGCGACAGGTAGGGGAGCCAGCGACGGCGACCCCGGCCGTCTTTTAGATCGTAGTAGAACGACAGAATCTCCGTGCTCGGGTGCTCCGCGTAGACGGGTGTGCCGACCACGCCCAGGCCGCCCTTGCCCTGCGAGCCTATGCCGCGCACCTTGCCGGTGTGCGGGTCGATTACGTAGCCCGCTTCGCTGTACGTCTCGAAGTCGCCGGACGGCAGGACCTCCGACTGGTAAAGCGTCGTCCGGATAATGGAGCCGGCCGGCAAGTCGCACGGGTCGACCTCGACAACGCCCTGGTCCCAGTCGGGGCCGGACAGCTTGCCGGGGTCGCCTAGCCATAGGTCGCCGCTTTCCGGGTGGTACAGAACCTCCAGGCTCATAGCCCCCCCCGGTCGATAGTTTCGCGCGTTAGCGCCTGGCTGCGACGCGCCCAAATGAACCCCAGCGCGACGCGGGTCGCTTTCAGCTTGCCCCGCAGCCCCATAGCGTGCACGCCGGCGACGTAGGTCGCGTTGCGAACGCTCGCCGGTGCGGCCGATTTAATCCGGGCCACCACCAGGTCGGCGTTGTGTGTCAACACCAAGTCGCCGCGTAGGTCGAGCATCTGGCGCCCGTTGCGTTTGAAGAAATACACGGCCTACACCCCCGCCAGCGTCGACCAGTGGAGGGCAATCGCTCCGGCGAGCGTGCCGAGAAGCAGGCCCGTCAAGAACAAAGAGCGGACCCGCTGCCGGCGTAGCCGGTCGAGACGGCCGGCCGTAGCCTGGCGGGCGCGCAGTCCTCGAAAGTCCGACTCTATGCGGAACCGGAGCGCCGCGCCGAAGTTGAAGCAAAGCCGGGAGAACCCCTCGCGGTCCAAAGCTGTGAATGCGCACAACAGCGGCAGCGCCAGGACCCAGGCCACCACCAAGAACAGGACGGCGAGCGCCCACTTAACGAGTAGTAACAGTCTCATATAGCCCCCTGGTTGTTATCGTTAAAAAGAGCCGGCCGGGGCCGGCTACAAGCGGGGCCCTCCGTGGCCCTATGCCTCACCGTTTACTGGTTGCCCTGGCCGGGCAGGAAGTTGTGCGCCTGTGCGGGACCGCCGTAGTTTTGCGGCTGTCCGCCCTGGCTAGAATGGTATGTCGTCGTCGAGGCATTTCCAGCATGTCCCGGCGCCGCTCCGTAGTTCGGCTGGGCTTGTTGGCCGCCTGCATGACCTGCAGACGGCTGTCCGTTTCCCATCGGCTGACCATAGCCGCCTGGGTTAGAAGTCGCCGCAGGACCGGCATTCCCCTGCGCCCCGCCGTAGTTCTGCGGCTGTTGCTGGTAGCCCGCAGTTTGTGCACCGTTTCCCGCCGGCTGACCGTAGCCCTGTTGCGCGGGTGGTTGCTGGTAGCCGCCCTGGTTCGGCTGTTGGTAGCCGCCTTGCTGCGGTTGCTGGTAGCCGCCCTGGTTCTGGGCTTGTTGGCCGCCACCGGCACCGCCGAACGCCGAGGCGGTGTTAATGCCCCCGCCGATTTGTAGGCGCGGGGCCTGCGCGCTTAGAAGGACCGCGAACGCGTCAAGCCCTGCGCTGATGCCCTTGTTGCCGGCCGCGTCGTACTCGTAGCAGTGCGCCAGGACGTCGACCCGCTGGCCGGGGTAAATCACCTGCTGGAATCGCATCGGGTCGACTGGCTTGCCGTTCTCGTCGTATACGTCGGGCGCCTTGAGCGTCGTTTTAAAACTGATGACGAGCCAGCCGGGGAACATGTCGTTAAACTCGCCCGGTTGAACTTGACCGATTGGCATGCGTCCGCCGGCGGGCAACTGGCCGCGCCATTTGCTCTCCATTAGTGCGCGGTTCGCCAGTTGGTCAAACAGGGCGAGGTCCGGGTTGTGCGGCTCGAAAACAACTTTTAGGGTCCATTTATTCGAGCCGGCTTTGGCCCCTTGCTGGACGACCTCGGGCTGCGTGACACCGTCCCAGACGATGACCCCGCCGCAGATTTTTACGTGTTTTTCGTCGAATTGTGGCATGGCTTTAGTTCCTCTTTTTGAAGGCGCGGGCGGTGCGTGACTCGCTCGCAGGTACTAGGGTTAGGGCCCCGGCGGGTCGCCGGGTGTATCCGGCCATTACCTGTTCGAGTAGTGGCCGGACTTCTCTCGGTGCCGCCGCCTTGGCTTGCGTAGGCGTCAATACCGCGTCTTTGGAAACATCGACACCAAACTGGCCGCATAGGGCGCGCACAACAGCGGGCGGTGCGGTCCACTCCAAACGGCCCGGCTTTGACTCGACCGTCAAACCGCTGTCGGTCTGGCCGCCCGCTATGCGGTGCCGCAGCTCATCCTCGATTGCCTCCAGGCGGGCCTTGGCGACGGCTATGCCGTCTTTCAGGATGCCGCGTTCGGTCGCCAGGTCGGCGCCGTCCATTTCATCCATTTCGTACGTCTGGTTTACCAGTTCTATGAAATTGTACCGGGCCCGTCTGGTCGCGGCGCACTTGCCGACAGCCCGGCAGTCCCGGCACCACAGCCCCGTGGTCAGTTTCGGGTCCGCGAACGCCTCGTGGGCTTTGGCTGCGAGCACGTTCCACGTTCCGCGCAGGTCCGACAGCCTGCAGGTCCATTCCTTCACCGGGCCAGGGGCCGAGTAGCAAAACGGCTGGACGATACGCGCGACGACGGTCGTATTCTGGTCGGCTATGCCGTCGAGACCGAACTCGTTCACCAGGCCCGCTAGGTAGTTGATAAGCTGGAAGTTCTCGACAGGTGAGCAGTCCCGGTGGCCGTGCTTGTAGTCCCACAGAAACAGAACCTGGCGCTCCGGCAGGTACAGGGCCGCGTCGAGCGTACCCCAGTTCGCGGGGTGGATCTGCGGCATGTGTACCCTGTGTTCTACTAAAAGACGGGCCCTGCGGTCGCTGGTGCCCGCTACGGCCAGAACGTCGTCAACCATAACCTGGGCGCCTTCGACCATTTTCTCGTCGACCACTACGCCGTTCGGGGCTTTCTTGCCGAGGAAGTCGAAGCACGGCCGGGCGACAGCGTCGCGCCCGTCCCGGTACCCCTCCAAGACCTCAGCCATTACCCAGTGCGCCGCCGTGCCCTCCCGGGTCTGTTCGGTCTCTGGGTTCGGCAAGTTCGCCTGGGCCAGGACCGAGCCGGAACAGTGCCCCCACTGCGGCGAGGCGCTGGGGGCCAGGGGTGCGTGTTCGTTCTGGCTCACGACGTTACGCCCCCGCTTTTGCCGACAGGACGCCGTACAGCAGCCCGATATTCTTGGCTATCGTTGCGGCGTCGTTGGGCGGGAACAGGTCGGTAACCTGGACGCCGTACTGCTGGTACGCCGCCAAAACGTCCGCCTGGTTGAGCAGGCCGGCGGCTTGCTTTTCCGACACCCAGCCCATAAAAGCGCCTGTGTCTTGCGGAGCGTTGGCCGGGGCCTGTTGCTCGGCGCTACCGAACGCCGCGGCGCTGTTCACGGGTTCGGGCTGGTGGTCGTCTTCGCCAACCTCGGCCTGCGTCTGGCTGGCCGGGCCGGCTTGCAGCTTTGCCAGTTCTCCCGCGTACCACTCGTCGTAGTCGGCCTCGTCGACGCCCTTGCGTTTTTTCCACTGGCCCGACCGCTTGCCGGAGCCGTAAAACGGTTCCTTAGCCTGGCCGCAATACTCGGCGTCAAACGGGACGCCCTTCGTGTCAGTCGGGGCCGACGCACCCGCAGGGGAAGTCGCGCTCGTTTCCGCTCCGTCCGCAGCCCCCGCAGTGCCACCAGGCGCGCTGTCGAAGAGGCTCGCCGGTTGCTTTGGGTCGGGGGTGTGCTCCGCGTCGTAGTCTTCGTGGGCCGCCTCGGCTGGTCTGTCGTTCAGCGCGTGCACCTCTTCCTGTGTTACGGCGTGGGCGGGCTCGCCGAGCGGGACCTCTTCGGCCAGGCTGACTTCCGTTGGCCCCCCGTTCTTCCGGAAAGCGTCGCGGGCCTGTTCAGTTTCGCGCACAAATTGACGGTGCTTCTCGTCGGTGCCTATCTCTACGAGTGCCCGCCCCAGTGCGCGTGCTATGTCCAGCCGGTCGGCCGGGAATTTAATCTCGATCATTGCGGGGGTCTCCCTTTCGCGTTTTTGTTTACAACGTGGTCAATTGTGGTCCATACTTACCGCACTGTCAACAAGCGGAGAAACGAAAATGCAGGCGGAGGTCGTACGTGCTTCAACTTCGTGACTACCAGGGCGAGTTCGTCGGCAACATACAAGCCGCCTGGAAGACCGTGCGGGCTGTTCTGGGGGTGCTCCCGACAGGGGCCGGCAAAACGGTCTGTTTCTCGTCAGTTATGCACGACCACACCGGGGCGTCCGCGGCGGTCGTCCACCGCAAGGAAATCGTCGGGCAGATTAGCCAGGCACTCGGCCGGCTGGGGGTCAAACACCGCATCATAGCCCCGGCGTCGGTCGTAACGCGGATACGCCGCAAGCATTTGAAAGAGTTCGGCCGTTCGTTCGTCGACCCTCACGCCGAGGCGGGCGTCATATCGGTGCAGACGTTGACCAGCAGGGCCAGCGGAAACAACCGCGACCTGCAGCGCTGGTTGCAGCAAGTCACCCTGGCGGTGTTCGACGAGGGGCACCACTACGTAGAGCAGGGTCTGTGGGCGAAAGCCGTACACGCTATGGAGAACGCCCAGCTGTTGTTCGTGACGGCCACCCCGGAGCGGGCCGACGGAAAGGGCCTCGGCGTTACGGCCGACGGGTTCGCCGAGGTCCTGGTCGAAGGTCCGTCGGTGCAGTGGCTCATAGACCAGGGGTATTTGTGCCGCTTCACGTACAAGGCGCCGAAAACCGACCTTGACGTCTCCGGCATAGCGATTACCGCAAGCGGCGACCTTAACACGAAGGCCATGCGCGCCCGGGTAGTCGAGTCCCACATAGTCGGCGACGTGGTTCGCCACTATCAAGAGTACGCGCCAGGCAAGCGGGCCATTGTGTTCGCTACGGACGTTCTGACGGCGCAAGACATGGCAGACGCGTATGTCGCCGCGGGCATTGCGGCGGCGGCCCTCAGCGGCGAAACAGAACAGGGAGAGCGGGACCGCATTCTCGACGAGTTCGACGAAGGCCGTCTGCAAGTGCTGGTAAACGTGGACCTTTTCGACGAGGGCTTCGACGTGCCCGGCGTCGATGCGGTCATACTGGCCCGCCCGACTGAATCGCTGGCGAAGTACCTACAAATGGTCGGCCGGGCGCTCCGTACGGTGTACGCGAAGGGCTTCGACTTGTCGACGCGTGAAGGCCGGCTGGCGGCGATTGAAGCCGGCGGCAAGCCCCGCGCCATAGTTATCGACCCGGTTCGCAACTGGGAGCGCCACGGCATGCCGAATTGGCCGCGCCGCTGGACGCTGGACGGCACCGAGAAAGGTTCGCGCGGCAGCAACAGCGACACGATACCGCAGCGGGTCTGCACCGGCTGCACGCAACCTTACGAAAAATTCTATCTGGCTTGCCCGTACTGCGGCGCGCCAGTGCCGGAGCCCGCCGGCCGCTCCGCTCCGGAGCAGGTCGAGGGCGACTTGACGGAACTCGACGTGGACGGCATGGCGGCGCTGTTTGCGGCAATGGAGCGGGCCGACATGGACGACGACGCGTACGCGCGGTACCAGATCGCCAGAAACCTTCCGCCGGTTGCCCGCAGCGCCGACATGAAACGCCACCGGGAAAGCAAGTACCGCCGCCAGGTGCTCCGCGAGCTGGTGGCCTGGTGGGTGGGGTTGCAGCCCGCCGACAGACCCCTGGCGGAGAAACACAGGCGGTTTTTCTACCGCTTCGGGATTGATATCGGGACGGCTTTCACGTTGAAGGCCAAAGAGACCGACGAACTGATAGAACGAATCAAACGACACTTTTCGGAGGACATGACGGCATGATTAGGCAACTACAAAAAGGCGAAATTGTGAGGGCCGGCGACCTTGTGACCGTCGGCGAGGACGCCTCCCGGGGCTACCGCCCGCTGCAGGGCGTCGTGGGTATTCCCGCCGGCGAGTACTTCTACCCCTTGTTCAGGGAGGTTCCAGACCGCTTCGAGGCGGGGCCGTTCGTGCGGTGCACGTTCACCGACAACGAAGGGGGCGGCGGGGCCGTAGAGATAGACTTGAACACCAACAGCCCGGACGACAACTATTGCCCGCCGCAGTCGGTCTACGGCGCGCACAACATCCGGAAGTTGGCCGAGTGGCTTATGGAGTGCGCGAAAGTCGCGGAGGACATGGTATGACGACGATAGACGGCGGGGGCTTGCGTGAGATGGGCCCGGAGACTGTAGACGACTTCCAGTACGCGGACGTGTCGGGGGCGGTGCGGGCAGATTTCCGGGGGCAGGTCGTCGGATGGATATTCGGCCCGACGAAGCGGCGGTACTTCTGCACGCGCCCTTTCGAGCACGGGAGGACACCCCCCGTAAACTTCGTGGGTACCGGCCCGTACGACTCGCTGGACCTGGCGAAAGCGGCGCTACTGAACAGCGCCCGCGACTATTTCCGCCGGCGCCGGGAGGGGGCACTATGACCTACACCGAATGGGCAAGACGCCACCCCGAAGCGGCCCGCGACCTGCAGGCGCTGTTCGGCGCCGTGCCGTGGCCTGTAGTGCCGGAGGGCGGCGACGGCCGGAGCGAGGCGTGGGCGCAACAGCAGGTACGGCTAAAAGTGGCACGGGCGGGCGGCATGGCCTGGCGCAACAACGTCGGGGCCACCCCCGCGAAGTGCCCCGACTGCGGAGCCAAGCAACAGCCGATACGCTACGGCCTGGCGAACGACTCGGCGCAACTGAACGCCGCCGTCAAGTCCCACGACCTAATTTTAGCAATTCCGCGCGTAATCCGGCCCGAGGACGTCGGCCGCACTATCGCCCAGTTTGGGAGCGTGGAGTGTAAGAAACCCGGCTGGGTGTTCACTGGCCGCAAACAAGAGGCCGGCCAGGCAGCGTGGGCGGCACTGATTCAACGACTCGGCGGCTATGCCGCGTTTAGCACTGGGGAACTAGAACTATGAAAGCAAAACGACTGAAACCGGACGCGCGGAAGGAAGACATTCTGGCCGCTGCGTTGCCCTTGGCGGAGCGGCACGGGTACGCCAACTTGACCCGCAACCAGATCGCCGAAGCGGCCCATGTGTCGGGCCCGGTGCTGAACTACCACTTTGGGACCATGGCCCAGTTGCGCCGCGACATTATGCGTCACGCGATCAAGTCGGAGTGCCTGGCGGTTATCGCTCAGGGGTTGACGGCAGGGGACAGCCAGGCGAGGAAGGCGCCCGAGGCTTTACGCCGTCGGGCGTTAAACTCGATGGTGGGGGACTAAGCTACAGCGTATCGGGTATAAGTTCGCCGTCCTCGCCCATGAGAACGGGTATCAACATGCGGAGCTTCCGGTCGGCGCCTTGGCTCGTCGGGTTCTCGGCCTCTACGTATTCGCCCAACCAGTCGGCGCTTATGCCCATAAACTGGGTCTCCCCTGTTCGCACAAACGGGTAGCGGGACAGGGGAGAGTCTATAGTTCCGTCGGGCAGTAGCTCTGCGTTCTCTGTCATTAACTCGCAACCGTAGACAGGCGTGCCTTTTGTCTGGTACATGCGAATTTTGTTGCTCATGGTGGTGTCTCCGTTTCGTTTAGTGTAGGGCCATTGTGCCCTAGCGTTACCGGAAACGCAACCCTCAATTTGTGGTTTTTAATGCAACAAGTGCCGGGCCGGCCGCACGACTGGGTGGAGCGCCCAGGCATCACCGACCACTACCACCCGGAGGCCGACCAATTCGCAACACCCGCACGGCCACGCGGCCGGGAGCAGCCCCGAGTTCAGCAGGTGCGCCGTTAGCTGGCGCTCGACTTCCAGGCGGTGCGGGTCGCCCTCCCGCTTGAGGTACCCGTCCAGCCACTGTCGCACCGGCTCGGCTAAATGCTCCGGAAGGCTCATAGCGGCTCCCGCCCTGAAAGTGCGCCGGTCGGGGCGTCCCACCACCACTCCCGACTCGACGACGGGTACGGCGTGAAGACTGTCGCCCACTCGCCGTCCCGTAGGTCACGCTCCAAAAAACCCCATCCTTTCGGCTTGCTCGCCATGCCCTGGCGGACACGTACGCGCGGGCCGTGAAAAAACAGCGTCCAAGTTCCGGGCGCGGCGTTGGCAATGCGGTGGAAGTGGCTGCCGTCTACCCGGTTCCACCACGTAATGCGGCGCGTCTCGACTAAACAGCCTGACTCATGCGCCGGCGCCAAGTCGGTCACGACCTCTTCGTCGTAGCCGCCGGACAGCACCAGCGCCCGGCCCCAGGTCCAGGGGTGGTTGTGCAGGTGGTGCTCGGTGTCGCTCGACACGAAGCGGTGTAGGTAGAACGTCGCCCCGAGCCACTGGCCCAGGTAGTACCGTTCGAGGTACGGCCGGCCGTCCAGCTTGATAAGCCGGGTCGGGCGGTTCGCGGTGAGGCGGAACAGTAGGCGGTTGACTAGGTTCATGGTGTGTTCTCTGCTCGGTTTTCGTCTTCGGGGGTGACTCTGTTTGCTTCGTCTCTCGCACGACACCACCCCATGTCCCACGCGCCCCCGTTGCCCCAGGCGGATTTTTTAAACGGGCAGCTATCGCGGGGGTCCCCGCGCCGAAACGCGTCCTTCCCGGCTTCTACGGCGCGATGGAATGCCTCGGCTCGTTTGCGCGCGCTCATGCGTCACCGCCCCGCTGGGCCGTTTTAGGTCGGCGACGGCGCAGCTTGTCAAGGGCCGCGCGTAGTTTCTCATGCTCGCCGGGGGTGGCGTAATATTCGCGGCGCACCCAGCCGCGCGCCTTCGCCTCTTCGCGCATCTTAGCGACGCGGCTGGTGCTGGTTGTCTGTTTCGTTGCTTCGGTCACTGGTGGTTCTCCGGTTGTGGCTGCTGTTCGAGTGACGCGCGTAGCTCGTCGGCGTAGGCTCGAGAGGCCCGGGCGTTGCTTTCGACTCGCTCCCGCACCGCTTGGTCGCGGTACAACTTAGCTGCCCCTCGAAGGTAGGCCGCGTCTTGGTCGAGGTGGTCGATAGCGTCGAGAACTTCCTGGCGCGTGCGGTAGACGTGCCCGTTGCGGTCGGTAATCATTCAGCGGCCCCCTCAATTCGTACAAAGGCGGCCAGGTAGTTCGTGCCGGCCGGTATGTCGTGCTCGCGGCGAGTGCGGCCAGATACCGACCAGCCCTGCCACTTGGCGACGGCGGCCGCTACGCACTCTTCCATGGAGTCGGAAGCGTCAACCGCGCCCATAACGTCGTCGGCGAAGTGCTGGCCGGAACGGGAGTCGAGAAACGCCGCGACGGTCTCGAAGTCTTCCCCGGTCGCTTCGGCGATGGTCGGGACGGCTATCGACCAAGCCAGGTCGGCCACGTCGTCGGACTGGGCGGCGGTGCTTACTGCTCCAAAGAATCCGTAGGCTTTGTTGTTGCTGGTTGGAATGTTCATGGCGTTGCGCTCCGTTTCGTTTAGTGTAGGGCAATTATGGCTCATTGTTTCCGGTAACGCAAGCGGTCCATGGCGCTTTTTTCTATATCGCGTGCCGCTTGTTGAGTCGTGCCGCGCGCGGCCGCTATCGCTTCGTACGTCTCGCCGTTCAGCCTGGCCGACACTACCGCCCACTGTTTCGGCGTCATGGCGCGCTGGGCGGCCCGTAGGGCGGTGTAGCGGTGCGCCTCTTCGCTCGGGTCGTGGTGGCCCGGCTCGTTCGCGTCTATCGCGTCGTCATACGACAGCACCGGTGGAACGCTTGCCTGGTCTCGCTGGCGGATTCGGCAGCCCAGCCCGTCGACCCGGCGGTTGCGTATTTCGCCCCGTATGTAGAGCGCAGCGCATACCGAAAACTTGCCGCGACTCGGGTCGTACGCGTCGGCCGCCTTGACCAGTCCCTCATTCCCGTCCTGTAGGTACTCGACGAAGCGGTCGACCTCGTGGAGCGGGGCGTACTGTTTGGCAATGTGGACGACCAGGCGAAGGTTCGACGTTATGAGCGTTTCACGGTCGGCCTGTTTTTCCTGTTCCTCGCTCAGGAGGGGGTATCGGCTAATGGCGGCCAGGTACGCCGCCAGCCCCTCGTCTATTTCTTGTCTCATACTTCGGTACCGCTAGAAAGCACAACAACGCCGAGGCCACCCCGGACAACCCAACAACGATCAAAAGGGCCTGGGGGTCCGACGGGGGCCCGCTCATAAGAATGACAGACACAGCGACTAAGAGCCCCACTACAGCCGGCACGTCGAGCCCCCCATCCACGGCGGGCACTCCCCCCGAGCAGACCGCAGGCCCCGGCGCGTTCGGTCGGCTTTGTCTCGCTTCAACCGTTCGTCCGCGCCGTCGAGGTCGCACCCTATGCCGAAACTAAAAAACGACCACCGCTCCCGCACTTCGAGTAGTTGCCGCCGCAGTTCCAGGGCGTGCGGCCCTTTGATCGCAAACTCGTCGCCGCCGAGTCGGTACACGTTGCCCTCCCCGAATGCGTCCTGCAGTTCGCGGGCGAACAGCCGGAGCATCTTGTCGCCCCAAAAATAGCCGAGGGCGTCGTTCACGTATTTCAGCGAGTCCACGTCGACAATGGCAACAAACGGGCGGCTGTCCGCCTCGAAGGCCAGGCGGTTGTGGGTCCCGGTCAGGTGGTCGAGGTAGAGGGCGCGGTATAGCTCCGGCTCGGTGAGGCCGCGCATACGCTTGAGAAGTTCCGGTTTCATGTCGTCGCGCTCCCCTAGAAAATCCGGTACGTGGCGCCGCAACCAACGCCGTTTATTACGTCCTCGCCCCGGTCGGTGTCGTAAGGCCACCCCGACATCAGGTTCGAGACGTGCATATAGCTACAGTACCCCGCCGCCCGGTCGCCGTACGCGCGCTCGGCTTTCACTTCAAACCGGACGATAGCGCCCGAACCGTTGAACCAGGTGCGCGTGCCGTTTATGGGCTGGTACGCCGCGACGTCTGTTACTACTGAACAGCCAACAGACACCGCCAGCAGCAGCCCGAGCAGAGCAAATTTTAAGATTTTCATGGTGTTTCTCCGTGCCTTTCTTTTTGTTGTGTGCCGCCCCCAGACGAGGGCGGCGGGTGTCGCTTATTTGAACTCTACGCGCTGGAAGTCGAACATCTCCCCTTCCGGTCCCTTGCGTTCCTCCCACTTGCGCATGGCTTCTCTGTACTCCCGGCACGTCACCGGGCGGTCAAGCGTCGGGTTCTTGTACCGGGCGTATCGCTTCGAGCCGAAGCAGGCCATGTTATGCGCGCAATACTCAAGGCCACGGTACGCGAGCTTGTTCTCTATCGCTTTTCTAAGCCCCTTAGCTTCCCGGCTCTGTGCGTAGTTCTGGTTGCAGAGCTTTTCATACTTCGTGATTAGTTCGGGCAGGTCGGTAGTCATGGCGGTTCTCCGTGTTGGTTTTTGTTGACTGCAGGGACAATATAGCTCCACGTTACCGGAAACGCAACCCCCTAACCTAACATTTTTTCAAGCGACTCTATGCAACGCCGGTGGGCCTTCGCGAGCCCTTCCGCGCTGGGCGACTCCGCGCGCGGTACCGGCCGTTGGCAGTCTGGCGGGTCCGGGTCGTTCACGTCGTACGCCAGACCGCACCGGGCGCATTGCATTTGGTCGGAATACTGGACGGCCTCGCAGCCGGTGCGGCCGGCGCCGCTGGTTCGTGCTTTCATGGTCTCCCCTCTCCGCGTTCTGGCCTGGCGCGGGTCACGTCAAGCCCTAAGAAAAACACTCCGACCGTCACGGCCGCGAACACCCCCCGATTCCAAAACAGTAGGCCGGCAACCGTGCCGACCATTAGCGCCGGCACGGCGCAGAACATGAGGCGGACGGCCTGGCGTACTTTTGGTCTCATTTGACTACCCTCGGCTGGAACGCTGCCGCAGTCGTGGGGGCTGCCGCGGCCGGCGCTATGCCTTTGAACCCCCGCCCCTTCGAGCCGTCCGCGTAGAAGTGCACGCCGTAGTGCACTCTCTCCCCGCGCGTCGCATCTTTGACGGCGCTCACGAACGTTTTCGCTCGCAATATGTCCTCGCCCTCGGCCAGACACCAGGCGCGGTACGCGTTGTAGAGGTCGTTGGCTGTGCACTCGGCGGACGGCGACAGGTCGCAGGCTTCGGAAATAAACCGGCTCAGCGGGCTGTATGTCTCGAAAATGTACTGCAGTTCCTCGCGGCTCGCGGCGGGCTCGGTGAAACGGCCGTTATGCCGCAGCCGGCGCAGCCCCTCCAACGCCCAGGCCGCTATACCCGGCAGCTCTGGGAGCAGCTTGTCAATTAGCCCCAGGTCCTCGCGGCCGAGGTAGGAACGGTTGAATGGGATTAGCATGATGCGGGACGCCAGGGCGCCCGAATCGTCGAACAGGTTCGGGACGTTGTTCGCGGCCAGGGTAATCCGGGTCGGCAACGTCTCAGACAGGCCGGAGATAAATTTCCGGTCAAAATCTACGGCGTCGTTGCCGCTGATAGATTTGATACGCTCAATGACCTGGTTCACCTTAGCCGGCGCGATTTTCTTCTCAGCGTCGCCAATGAACAGGACGGGTTTAGTCCGCAGACCGTCGAGAAAAGAGTCACGGGCGAACGACGACAGCGACCCCCCGGAGAAGTTCGCGGGCCCCACGAACCGTTGAAGGACGCGGCCGATTGTCCCCTTTCCGCACCTCGGCGGTCCTTGCAGCAGCATGATTTTGTGGTGTCGGTAGTCGGTCGTCAGTAGATACCCGAACCACTCCTGCAGCAGCGCCACGCGCTCCCCGTCGGCCTCCAGCGTGTCATTCAGGAACGCCAGCCAGTTCGGGCACACCGCCGTCGGGTCGTAGTCATAGGGAAGCATAACCGTCGTGAGGTTTTCCGGGCTGTGCCCTTCGAGCTGGCCGGTGTTGACGTCGAGGACGCCGTTGTTGAACACAATGCGGTTAGGCGCCATATGGTTCATCGACCCCTCACGCACGGGGGCCAGTTTCCCGACCAGGTCTATACAGGTGTTGATTTTCGAGTTCTGCATTCGGACGGCGGCCATGTCGGCAGCCACCTGGTTTTTGATGACGTCGGCGCTGATCTTTTCCCAGACCTTGCCGTTGTACGCGTAGAGTTCAGAGTCGCAACGTACCAGCGAGCCGCCCGGGTAGAATTTGTCGAGAAACAGGACGGCGTTGTCGGTGTCGTTTTTCCCGTACATGCCGGGCGGCGCGTGGTCGGTCGGTGTGGTCGTTTTTAACAGCCCGTCAATGTGCGCGACAACGGCCTTGTCTTTGAGTCCGGCCCCCTGCAGCTCAGTTTTCAACTCGGCCGCGAGCAATGCGACCTGCAGGGCGTTACATCCGCTCGCCCGTATGCTGTCGACAATCGCCTGGGTGGCCTTAATGTCGCAGCCGTCGCGGCGGACACGCTCCACCAACTCGTTGAACACGTCGGCCGGCGCGGCGTCCGGGCCGAACGCTGCGGACGTGTCGAAACTGGCCGGGGGGCGCCAGCCCGACTGTATGGCCTTATAGAACAGCGTGGCGATAGTCGTTGCGCCCTCGGGCTTGAAACTCCCCCACTGGCCCGGGATGTGGTCGGGGACGTAGTTCTCAGGCGTGCCGCCCGGCCAGAACTCGCCGGCGCTCCACCGGTCGAACAGCGCCATGCCGGTCGGTTCGTCGTCGTGGTAGTGGTGGCGGAGTGCCAGGCCGACGCGCACCCACTCGGCGCGACTGCAGCCCGGGTCGATGTGATGGAGGGCGGCGATCACCTGTTCCGTGTCGCGCTCGTCTTCGCTGGGCAACTCGACGCGCTCGGCCGGCTGGTGTTCGTGGCGTTCCAGCGCCGGCCGGCACGCGTCGGGCAGCTCGGGGAGGCTTTGCGGGTAGGCCAGCGCGAAAACACCAAACCCCCTGGGGCTGTACCCGTTGCCGGAGCAGATAAAACCCCTCCCCGCGGCCCGGGTGTCGAACCCGGGTACGCCCAGGCTGTCCCCTTGCCTGACGGGCCACGAGCAGCGGAACGCGTAGTGCTCCCCGCCGCCGATAGTCGTCTGGATGAACGCCGCATCCCAGGGGAGCGTGCAGCCCAGGAACTGTTCGACGGCCTGGCGCGTGGCGCCCTTGTAGGTGTCGAGGTCGAGCACCACAACGCCCTGGGGTACCGGGACGCCGATCACACCAGACGACCAGTCCAAGGCCGGGTCCGCGAACGGGCGCAACGCGGTCAACGCCCACGACTCGCCACGCGGTACGGCGGGGCCTTTATCCCAGCGTCCCTTCTGGTCGTTATAGCGCGCCCAGCACGGGAAGGTAGCAACCCCGGCCGCGCGTAACTGCTCGGCTAACATCATGCGGCGGGGCCTTGTTGTTGGATAAACTCTTCGAGGGCGTCAGGGCAGACGCGGATGGTTTTATGGCCGAAGTCTTTGCGCAGGTGGTGGAGCACGCCGCCTGGCGCAAGCATTGCGTAGGCCGTTCGTAACTCCACATTCAGCCGGTCGGCGACCTGTTGCGGCTTCAATAGCTCCGGCTTATCTGATGCCGGCGCGGACGTTTCCTGCTCGGGTGTCATGTTCTCGCCCTTTTCTTGTTTTGCATATGGTGCAGGATAGTTCAGCACGGGGACGAGTGCAAGATGTACTAGACGAGTGGAAAAATCTACACAGCCAGGGTTTCCACCCGCCCGCAGGCCGACACGCTTCGCGCAAGCGGCGCCCCGCAGGCAACGCACGGACTCTTACGCACCACGGCGCCGCCGTCGGAGGGCCGGACGGTCACAAGTTCGGACGCGCACCGAGGGCACCGGTACCGGGCCAGTTCATGCTCCGGGTAGAGTTCTCGCATATTACGGCAGAACGCCCGCGCAATCGAGGGGGCTTGAATATTGAACGGTTGCATGGCTTGGCTTCCCTTGTAGTTGTATGAGGCGCCAAGCCCAGTGCAATAACGCGTCCAGCTCGGCGGGAGAACTATCGCTCGCCGTTGCCGGTAACGCTAGGGAACTGTTTCACAGAATGGAGATAAAGCGGCCCGCCTACGCGGGCGCCTTGGTTGCTTCGTAGATAGTGGGGGACCATATCGGGTCCGGCGGTCGGTGGCGATCATAGGACTACGACCTCCACGCCGTCGATATGGTCGCGGAAGCGGGCCAGGCCCAGGGCGTCGCGGGCCTGTGCGCGTTTGGCGTCTTCTTCGGATTGTGGCAGGAAGTCGAAAACCACGTCGACCGCTACGGCGCCGAAACGGTCGGTGGTTACTTTGGCGGGTATGCCGGCGGCTTTGAGCTTGCCGGCGATTTGCTTGGCGGTCTTGTTGAACATGGGCTGCGTCTCCGTTTCGTTCACTGTAGGGCTATTGTGCCCTAGCGTTACCGGAAACGCAACCCCCGCTAGTTGCCGTTCGTCGGCTAGCCCGTAACGGCCGCGTCCGGGTAGAGGCGGGCCGGGTCGGCCATGTGCTCGGAGTGGGGCGCCTTGTCAGTCCGGACGAGTAGACCCGACACCACTTCGGACGACCAGAGCCCGCGCATGGTGAGCGCGTCTTGCAAGTCGTGGAGGGTGCCGCGGCACTCGCTAAGGTCGAAGGCTACGCAGTACGTAGAGGGGGCGACCGAGTAGCAGTCAACGGCACGGCGGTCGGTCGCTTTCAGCCGCTCCACGGCCAGGCTTTGCAGTTCTTCTCGTTTCATGGCGCACCCCCTTCGACGGTGACGGGCTGAACTTCCGTAGCGGTTACCGTGCACCCCAGGGACGCGAAAAACGCGGCCTCCGCGCGGACGGCCTTTTCGGCGTTCGTCTTGCTGGCGGCAAAGCCGGTTTTCGTAGCGCAATCGGACCCGTCGCTGCGACTCCCGTAGTAGTTGACCTGCCAGGCGTGCGAGTATTCGCGGGCGCTGTTGCGGGTGATGCTGGTGCCGTCGCTAAAAGTGGCGCTGTATGTGGTCTTTTTCATGGCGCGGTCCTCAGTTGGTTGCGGCCAGGTACGCCCCGACTATCCACCCGATAGCCTCGTACTGGCTGCAGAAACGGTCGTGAACTTCCGGGTCTGTGGGGTCGGCTGTGTCGAGTTCTTCGACGGTCCACCCGGCCTCGTCGCTGCCGTAGACGACGAACACAACAGCGGACGGCGCCTCGACTTCGACGGCTACGCCCTCCCATCCGGCGACGAAGTCGCCTGCAGGCTTGATGGTCGCGGCGGGCAGAACGGATTGCAGTAGTTGAGCGGTTTGTGCGTAGTGCATGGCGGCGGCTCTCCTTCGTTGTTGTAGGGGGAGGGGCGCGCGCCCCTCAGTTGGTTTCGCCTTTGCGGATAATCTCGCGCAGCGTTTCGTCCGTCTCGCCGCCGACGTTGTCGAGCAGGTCGTAGTAGTCCTCGGTCGGTATGGCTTCCAGCGCGGCGGCTTCCAGTTCTTCGCGGGTCATACCTCCGAGGTCGGTGCCGTCCTGGTTGTCGAACAGGCCTAGTTTGCGGATCTCGTTGTTGTTCAGGTCTTCGGTTTTGTTGGTCATGGCGTTGCGCTCCGTTTGCGTTGTCTATGGTGTAAATATAGCTCTGCGTTACCGGAAACGCAAGCGCCCTGTTGTGCCGTTCGTCGGCTAGACTGCAACCGCCGGGATAAGGTCGTACGCCTCGGCGACGGTCAAGCCGTTGCGCTCTTCGATAGTCTTGCCGGGGAACATGGTGTGGCCCATGCGGCGCTCCATTTCGACGACTTCGGCGTAGAGGTCGGGCCGGTGCGCGGCGCCGTTCCGGTGGTCGTTCACGGACCCCATAATGCAGAACACGCACGACAGGCGCTGGTTTTTCTCGCCCCGCTCGCCGTAGGCGTGGAACGGCCTCTGGCCCGCGGCGTAGATGCGGTCGAAGACCTGGCCCGTCGTCCAGTCGCGCACCGGCAACCATTCGTAAACCTCCCGGCCGGCTTTGCTCAGGGCCGTGTTCTCGGTCCACTCCGGGCGCTTACTGCGCGCGGCCGACTCTTCGGCGCGCATTCCGGTGCAGTTCACGGCCAGGGTCGCGCCCCGGGCTTTCATGGTGTGGCGTATGAACTTGTAAATCGGCCCGCGCTTTAGGTCGCTTGTGCACTGGCGGTTCGAGGGGCTGGGCCACATTCCGCGGCCTTCTACCATGTCCAGAAACGTCTTGCGCTCGCCGGCCTTGTCGACGGCGTGGACGGTGTGCACCCCCAGGCCGTAGTCGTTGCTTTCGATGTGCTCCGCTACGCCGTCCCACTCAATGCGGCCCAGGTTCGCGTGGACCACTACAAGCTGGCTCGCTGGTATCCGGAGGTCTTCGACCAGATAAGCCAACATGGCCTGGCTGTCTTTGCCGCCGCTGTGGCTGACGAAAAACAGGCCGCCAGCGTCTCGCACTTGCTCCCAGTTCTTCACGGTTACGCCTCCCACTCAAAGCCGAAGCGGTCGGCAAGGTCTTTAATCAAAGCGGCGCGGATACCTTCGAGCACTTCGTCCTGCTTGCCGTCGAGCGAGCTGTTCAGGTCTTCAATCTGGGCTACCAAGTCGCGGCCCTCTTCGGTGTTCAGTACGTCGATAAGTGTCATGGCGTTGCGCTCCGTTTCGTTCGATGTGGGGCAATTATGGCGTACTGTTTCCGGTAACGCAAGCGCCCTGTTGCGCCGTCCGTCGGGTGGGCTATATCAGGCTTTCCATGAGCGCCGCGGCTTGCTGCAGGCCCGGGTCGTCCTCGGCCGCCGCGGCCAGGTCGTCGTATATGTCGAGGGCCGTTATGGCCCAGTCGTCAACCGGGCCGAACCGCAACCCGCGCAGCCGGTACCGGAACGCTTGCAGCTCGGCCCGTCGTTCAGCGGGAACGCGCCCTGCGGCCATACCCAACAAGTCGCAAACAATGCGCAGCCGGGCTGTTCGACCAGGTGTCCCGGTGTAGCGGTCCAGGCCGTCGAACGGTATCAACGTTTTGCGGGGGCTGTTGCGAGAAACAGGGCCCAGGGCCCTCTCGTTTATGAGCGTGTAAACCGTCTGGGGGGTGACGTTGAGCACTTGAGCCGCAGCCGGCGCGGGTAGGTGCGTCGGGATTAGATGCGCCCCGGATACACGCTCGACCAGGGCGACGCCCGCGAACCCGCGGCCTCTCGTTCCGTCGTCGTACCGGTGCACGCCGTATTCGGCCCCGAGGACGGCCAACACCGCCTTGATCGCCGACACGAACGGGCGACGCGGCAACGTAGCCTGGCCGGCCCAGGAGGTGTAGGCGTCGAACAGCTCGGCCGCCGATACCCGTCCGCCAGGGGTCAACATACACCGCGCCCATACGAACCCCTGGACGGTGCGCCCCTCGGGCTCGCCCGGCTGTGCCTCCCGCATGACGTCGACCGGGGCCACGCCCAGGAACCCCGTCGTGGTCGTCCCGTCGGCGAACCGATGCGTGCCGTACCGGACCTGATCGCCGGCAAATTCGCGGACAATAGTCGTAAACGCCCGCTGGCATATTTGGCCGCCGTGGTGCTGGTAAAAGGCGTAAAGCTCGGCGCTTTTGCAACGCAAATGGGGGCCGTACTCGCATTTGTGGGTAAGGAAGTTTGTCACGCTCATTATTGCGCCCTCGTCTTAGTTGTGTTCGTCGACTGCATCCGCACGCTTCGCATAGTAGCACGCTGACAAAAGCGTGACAACGGCCCGTTTTAAAGGCTTGTCACACTACGCCACAACGCAACGGTCCTTAGTGCTGCGCGGCTTTCCGGCTTTTAGACACACTACTTTCTTTTTCTTACTAAAGTCTAAAAATAATGAAATAAGTAAAGGAAAAAAGGGGGGTTTGTCACATACTAAACATACGTTTATTTAATTATATAGGAAAGTAATGAGGTAGAACGTGTCTTATCGCTGCGCGGCCTTAGTGCTGCGCGGCTTTGACCCGTTGACTCAAAGTGTGACAGGTTTTTGGGTTATACTGGCCTAAAACCACGCCGCCGGAGGCCCGTTGTGACGCTCGAAATAGACGCCGGACAGGTCAAACAGTACGAATCGGACCTAAAGCATTTCGCCCGCAAGGCGTACCCCTTTGCGACCAGGCAGACGGTAAACAAAGCCGCGTTTGAGACACGACGGGGGTACCAGGCCCGAATTCGGGAGGACTTGACGTTGCGTAACCGTTGGACCGAGCAGTCGGTACGCGTTGAGCAGGCCCGCACGCTCACGGTGTCGAGGCAGGCGGCGATTGTCGGGAGCGTGGCCGACTACATGGCGACGCAGGAGTTCGGTGGTGTGGAGAAGGGCGGCGGCAAATACAAGCCGATTGCTACCAGCTACAGCGCCGGGCTGCCAGAGGACGCCAAGCCGCGAACCCGCCTGCCCCGCAAGCCCAACAAGCTCTCCAACATTCAGCTAAAAAGCCGGGGGCGTAAGCTATCGAGGCGGGCCCGCAACAAAGTCGCCGTTCTAATGGCGGCCAAGAGTGGCGACAAGTATGTATGGCTAGACCTCGGCAAGCGTCAGGGGCTGTTCCGCGTGCTGGGCGGCAAGCGTAACCCCCGCGTGCGTATGGTCTGGGACATGTCGCGCCGTAGCGTGCGCGTGCCCAAAAAGCCGCTGCTACTGCCGGCAACTCGCGCAGTGCAGGCCCAGCTCCCGCAGTACTACGCCGAGGCGCTGGTGTTCCAGCTAAAACGCGCCAAGGTGTTCGGCTACAGGTAGCACCGCTACAGCCCGCGTGGCACTAGGGCTCTGTGGCAATGGAAAAGGTACTGTGGGGCCCCCCGGCCAGGCCCGCCGTTTTGATGCGGCCG
>JACYYJ010018337.1_pt1 | contig 47644 bp, 48 predicted proteins | sample 8236861 | NCBI WGS metagenome assembly JACYYJ01 (sample SAMN14103086, study PRJNA606662) | landfill metagenome | isolation source: landfill solid waste | place: India:New Delhi, Okhla landfill site | collected 2017-11-05
ACGTGCCCGACGCCGTGGCCGACGTCTTCGCGTTCCGGGCGGGGCAGTCGCTCACGCTGCGCCGCACGATCGACGGGCGCGACGAGCGGCGTTCGTACTCCATCTGTGCCCCGGAGGGCGCTGCCCCGCGCATCGGTGTGCGCGAGGTGCCCGACGGCCTGTTCTCGACGTGGCTCGTGCGCCGGGTCCGCCCCGGCGACGAGATCGAGGTCGGCACGCCCACGGGAACGTTCAGTCCCGAGCCGGGAACCTCCGGCCACCACGTGCTGGTCGCCGCCGGTTCGGGCATCACGCCGATGCTGTCGATCGCGGCGACGGTGCTGCGCGAGCCCGCGTCCACGGTGACCCTGCTGTACGGCAACCGGCGCACCGACACGGTGATGTTCGCCGACGAGCTGGCCGACCTCAAGGACCGCTACCTCGACCGGTTCGAACTCGTGCACGTGCTCTCGCGCGAGCCGAGGGAGGCGGAGCTGTTCACCGGGCGGCTCGACCCGGCCAAACTCGCGGCCCTGCGTCCCGTACTCGGTGATCCCGCACGCGTCGACCACTGGTGGTTGTGCGGGCCGTTCGAGATGGTCACCACGACGCGGCAGCAGTTGCACGACGCCGGGGTGCCCGCCGACCGCGTCCACCAGGAACTGTTCTTCGTCGAGGACGCCCCACCCCCTCCCGTGCGGCACGAGGATCCCGGCGTCGAGGGACTCACCAGCGACGTGACCGTGGTGCTCGACGGGCGGTCGACGACGGTGGCGTTGTCCCGTGAGGTGTCGCTGCTGGAAGGCGCGCAACGGGTACGGCCGGACCTGCCCTTCGCGTGCAAGGGCGGGGTCTGCGGAACGTGCCGGGCCAGGGTGACCGACGGAAAGGTCGACATGCGACGCAACTTCGCGCTGGAGGAATCCGAAGTGGAGGACGGATTCGTGTTGACGTGCCAGTCGCTGCCGGTGTCCGACTCCGTGGTCGTCGACTACGACGCCTGAGCGGATCGCGCGGGGATCACTCGCCGACCCGGAGGACTCCGGTCCAATCTCCGCCCCAGGGCCCATGCTCGAAGAGGCGTGCCGATGTGCACCGCGCTGGCTGGGGAGTGGATCAGGTGGGAGCAAGCACGCAGACACCGTAAAACTCTGATGGGCTAGCGCGGTTGCCCAGACACGCAGTCCTGCCGAGGACCCGGCGAAATGGCCGACCAACGCCTCGAGTAGCAACGTGGCGGAGGTAAATAGCTGAGGGTGCCCGTAGCCGGATCTACTTGCCGTGATGGGACAATCTGTGCTCCACCATCGAGTGCGCGTAGCTGGGGGAGATCGCTTTGAATAGAACCACGCAAGCCTTCCGTACCCTGCGGCAGAACTTGAAGTACGCTCAAGGGCTGGTAGACGGTGGTGAGCGGCTAGAGCGCCAGCAGGTGACCGACTTCGATGTCACAGACCTGTATCGCTCGGCGTGGGTCATGGCGGTCGGGGCGCTGGATCACTGGGTCTTCGAGGAAGTCCACCACCGAGCTTTGCAACTTATGCTAACCCCCGCAAAGGCCAAGCCGAGTAGATTGGCGAAACTGGAACTTCCCCTCCCATTGTTCGAGCGGGTGTACCGCGATGGTGCATCGCTACGCGACGAATTCGATCGATTCCTTCGTGAAGAATTCCGTTATCGGTCGTTCCAATCGCCGGACAAGATCGCGGAGGCGTTCGGCTACGTCTTCCAGGGGAAATTCTGGCCATCTGTGGCCAACCGAATGAGGTCCGAGAGTGGAAATGCCGTCAATGCCGACGACATAAGGAAGAAGCTTTCCCATATCGTCCAGCGTCGCAATCAAATCGTTCATCAGGCGGATCTGGACCCTGATACGCCTGGACGGCGAGGGAAGGTCGACGCCGTCCAGGCGAGAGAGGTCGTCACCTATCTGGAAAACCTCGCTGCGCAGATTGTCATGACGCTCGGTCCGTCATCATGACAGCCTCCGGTAACGAATGAAAAGCTCCCGGAGAGAAACAACGCCCTCTTTCGTCTCGACCTGCCAGAAGTCCTCACTGCTGCCTGTGGCTCCGGAAGCCACCGAAGCAGTCGTAAGGCTGGAATAAAGTTCCCCATCCATCTCGATGCGGCCATCGGCGAGAATTGTAGCCGCAATGTCCTCCTCGGCCGCATACATTCGGGCGCCTTCTCTGATGAGGCCGCTGGCGATCAGGTCACTGATGCCCGCCAGTTTGCTGCCCTGCATGTCGTAGCCGTGTTCGACATAGGTGCGAGTCGGTGGTTCGTAGTGTGGCTGGTATGACACTTCGGCTAGCTTGCCAAAAGCGTCTTTAATCACTTTAGCCATTCTGATTCGCCGCTGCTCGAGGAACGTGTCATAGTCGAGCTGTTCCCAGTCGTCAGGCAAAGCGTGAAGATAGCGTTGCTTATCGAGCCGTGATCCTGGAATTCGTGCCAACCGTACCTGCTCCGGCCAGTACTCGCTGGGCGCACGGTCGTCGATGGGTGTGTCGGTCGACCATTCCACCACGGCCATGTTCGCGATCTGATTGACCTCTTTTACGGTCCGGATCCCGAAAACTTTTCGGAGGTATCCTCGAGGGAAGAGTCGCTGGCGTTCGACAGTGTGGTTCGCGAGAATTGCCGGGTCCATTCGGCTACGAATTTTCGTCTTGCTGAGGAGCACATCGGCATCAAGAATGTTGAGCGCTGCGAGGTAGCTGAAGAGTGCTGGAGAGCCTGACGCGGATGTGCTCAAGTCGTTGGGCAGGGTGATCGACCAGAAGTCGTTCGTCAGTGTATCCGAGACGACCTTGTCCATGCGACGCAGGAACTCGTCACCATCTCGAGTCTCGCGAGGATCGAGAAGCGCAAAATCTGCTTCGACGCGGGTCTCGAACGAGCTGGTGTAGCGGCTGGTGATTTGCGCCATGAAGAACCAACGAGCGACTGCCTCGCGAAGTCGCTCTGGGGGAATCCCATGGTCGATACGTCCGATTAACCACAGTGCGTAGCTGTAGACTATGGTGTTCTGGCTGGAGATGATGCGGCCGCTGCGAAAGCCAGCATGCTCCAGGCAGCGCAGGAACTCGTGCCAGTTCGACAGGTCGAGGACGTGTTTTTGAGCGTGTTGAAGCCGAGTGAACTGCTCTTCGCGCTGCGTCGAATCCAGCATCCCGCCGCGCATGTCATGTCCGCGCAAGAGTGCGTATACGGATTTCAGTACTGCTCGACGAAACGCGACTGCGATACTTGTCCTCAGTAATTGGGAAGGTCGTGGTTGCAGGTGCCAGTTGAATGATGAGAGGGACGTGACGCTGGGGGTGCGGCTACTTTGGGAGAAGTGTTCCAATTCCCTCCTTCCGGAATCCCAGAATATTGACATGAGCGTGAGAATGAAGTCGGACTGATTGAGTGGAGTGCCCTTACTGTTGATCCGAACGAAGATATCAGATACCGCTTCGGGCTCGACAGAGGAAGAAAGCTCCACCGCGTGGAACGTGTAGCCCAGAATGTCGTGCAGTTGGTCGATCGCCGCAGCGAGATGGTCCTGTTCCTCATCATTCACTTCCCGCCGCTCGGAGAGTCGCGCGAGGAATCGGTTGATCGATCTGTTCGTGCCGCGTTGGCTCAGTACTGATGAAATATCCGGGATATACTCCGAGTCCTTCTCCACCGCGGCGTCGCAGACCCGGAAAACCCCGTCTGAAGGGCGGAACGCGATGCGGATTCGCAGCTCTTCGTGCTTCTCGTTGACCACCGTCCGTCCGGTGATGGCGGTGTAGAGAGAAGTCAGCCGCTGCTGACCGTCCACTACCAGCAAGCGAGCGATCGTTTGCTTCCCGTCAGTGCCGATCTGCCGCGCGCTAGGCTCCGCCGCTGTTTCCCAGAGGTGAAGGCTGCCGACCGGAAATCCGCGGTAGAGCGAATCGAAGAGATCGCGGACTTTGCTGGCATCCCAGACGAACGGCCGTTGCAGATCAGGGAGTCCGACTTCCCCGCGTTCGATGCGCTGAACCAGGTCGCCGACGGTGTACGTGGTGTTCTTGAAGAGCGTCATGGCAACATCCCCCCAATGCGAGTCGATTGACACATAGTAGCGAGGTGATCACTGCATGCTTGAGGGGGAGAGCTATCTCGTTGCCTGTACCGTGAGCATGGTCGGGATATCTGTAACCATCTCGGGCGCATGACTGCGCCGCAACCACTCAGTCCGGACTGTTTCGACAGTTTGGATTAGTATTTCGTCTTCGCGGCGCATCCTGGTGACTCAGACGCCCCGGCCGACGACATCAAGCCGATGTTCAGGAGAGATGGAAGTCGCCGATGTGCGTCGCTGAGATAAGTCAAGCGCTCTCAAGGTCGCTCAAGGACCACGCGGCCCGCTCCCGACTCGAAGGCCTCGATGCTGTTTCCGACACGCTGACCAGGGACGACGCTTGAAGGAATTGAGCCCTAGTTTTGGTGTAACCCACGCGCGTCGCCAACGGGGCCTCGTGAGTCGTTACTCGCGACTCGAAGATTGCCCTAATCGCGGTGGACTGCCACGACTGGAAGAGCTTGCTGTCGAGGTTCAGGTGCGTCCTCGTGTTCCGGTGCCAGAAACGGTTCGTCTGTTGCCCTCGCATCGCGACGTCGCGGAGACCTCGAGGGTTTCGCCGCACACGCTCGATCACTCCGCCGGGACCGAGCTTCGGATGATCGAAGCACGCCGAGAGGCCGCTGTGCCCGTTGTGTTTTGGTACCGAGACGGAAACGAATGCTTCAGCGTGCCGCCGCCTCAGGCGACGTCGGCGGGTGCTGTGGTGCTGGCTGCGGTGTCCAGGCGACCGGTCCGCAGNNCAGCGCGAGGATCGTGGTGCGCGCATCCCAGCGCAGCGGTGTGCGCACCCAGAAGCACACCAGGACGTAGGCGACGAAGACGGCGCCGTGGATCGGGCCGAAGATCGTCACACCGATGTCGTTGCCGACGACGACGTACTTGAAGAACATGCCGATCAGCAGGCCGGTCCACGACAGGGCCTCGGCCAGTGCGAGGAGACGAAAACGGCCGGTCAGGGTACTGAGCACCGGAGGCGCTCCCTTCGTCGGGGGAATGGTCCCCATTGTGAAGTAACCGACGCGCGGGTAGGGCGCGGGTACCCCGTGTCAGGAAGGTTCCCGCGTCTCTCGGCTCAACGCGCCTGGTCGTCGTCACGTCGTGGTCGCGGTTCGGTGGTCGCCCGGACCCGCTTGCGTCGCCGAACGGCGAGGACCACGAACAGAACGAGACACACCACACCAGGACCCATGTGCACCAGCAGAACACCGAAGAGACTCGGCCCGCCCCAGTCGTTCTGGTAGGCCGCGGGATTCGACATGTCGATGTCGAACGGCTCCATCGCCGCGCGGAATATGAGATACAGGCCGGCCAGGAAGCCGAGCGTGGCGACGATTTTCTTCACGATGTACACCTCTCCGGGTTGGAAGCGTCCGGTGTGCGCCCAAGCAGGAGATTGTCGCGGAGGCTGCCGATGAGGGCCATGAAATATCGGCTTCGTGGTGTGGGGCGAGGTCGGCCCGCAGGTCATTGCTGTTCTGTGCGGCGCGGACGGAGATGGCGCGGAGGGGCCTGGCCGAAGGTCATGATCCCATGATCCGTTTGAGACGACCCGAGCACGGGCATCCCCGCGATCCGGGAGAGGCGGGGAGGAAGCACGGTGAGGCACGGATGCGTTCGGAAACGGTACCCGGCCCAGGTCGACGCCGAGGGCGGTACGGCTACGCGGGCGGTGCCGCGATGAGCCAGCATGAGCACACCACGTCGCGCGGGCAGGACGCGGCGCGCACCGCGGCCCTGCTCCTCGCGGTGGCCCTGCAGACGGTGGCCGGAGCGCTGGGCGGCAGCGGTGCTCTGGGCGAAGCGGTGGGAACGGTCGCGAACTCCTATCCCACCCTGGTCCAGCCCGGCGGGGCGGCGTTCTCGATCTGGAGCCTCATCTATGTGCTGAGTGCCGTGCTGGCGGTCCGCGCCGCGCTGCCGCGACAGCGGAGCCGGGACGTGCACCGGCGCGTCGGGTGGTGGCTGGCCGCCGCCGGTGTCCTGAACGCGTTGTGGATCGTCGTCTTCACCCAGCGGTGGACGGTGATCGCGCAGGTCGTGATCATCGCGTTGCTGCTGGTGCTCTACGCAGCGCTGGTGCGGCTGCGGGGCCATCCGGCCACGGGGTGGGCCGACCGGTTGTTTCTGCACACGCCCGTCGGCATCTACACCGGCTGGGTCACCGTGGCGACCGTGGCCGGTGCGGCGAGCACCGGGGTGGCGCTCGGCTTCACACCGGCCTCGGCAGTGGCCGTCGCTCTGGGCGTGGCAGCGCTGTCGGGCACCACCTGGGTGGCGGTGCTGACGGCACTGCGCCTGCGTCCGGCCGCGGGCTACGTCGCCGCGGTCGCCTGGGCCTTCGCCTGGATCGCGGTCGCCACCGCGTCCTGGCTGGTGGCTGTGGTGGCCGTCGCGGGAGCGTTGACGGTGCTCCTCACGGCCACCCGCACACTGTGGCGAGCGAACGACCGCGCGCGCTTCGCGTTCGGCTGAGTCTCCGTGCTCGGTCCTCGACCTCTCACCGCGGCCGTGGATCGTCCGTCACTCGCAGGCGACGCCGTCGCCGTCCCGGTCGAGTTTGCGCGAGTAGCCCGGCTCACCCGCGTAGAGCGGGGCCGCCCCGGCCGCGCGTGCGGCGTCGCAGTTCGGGTAGTAGGCCGACCCACCCGAGTCGTCGTCGCTCGGGTTCGGCGCGGGGCGCGGAGCAGGCTCGGGGTCCGGGTCGGGCTTCGGTGCCGGCTTCGGTTCTGGCTGCGGTTGCGGCTTCGGGCTCGGCTCCGGTTCGGGTTCGGTCGTCGGGGAGGATTCCTCCGCCTCCGACGACTCCGAGCCACAGGGCGGGTCGGCCCAGAGACCGATCTCGCGCTCGGACGCCCGGGTCTGCGCTTCGCGGATGTCCGTGGCGTGGTGGAGCCGGCTCTCCCCCGCGTCGTAGTGCGCCATCCCGGCGCGCGCCTGCTGCACCGACACGTCACCGTCGACGAGGTAGGTCTCCTCGACGTAGCGCAGCAGGTACCCGGAGGGGTCGATGTCGGGTCGGCTCGGGTCGGCGGTCAGCGTGACGGGGGAGGAGCCGATCAGCCGTGTCAACTCGTCGCGTGATTCCGCGAAGCACGGTTCGCCCCGGTCGGGCGCGTCGATACCGAGCACGCGTACTCGACGGGCATCGGCCAGGATGAGGGTGTCCCCGCTCAGTACTCGGTGCACGGCCACGCCGTCGCCCGTTCCGGATTCGCTTCCGGCAGCCCGGAACTCGCCGGTGTCCACGTCGGCCTTCGCATCGTCGGCACGCTCTCGGGCCTGGTTCTGCATCGCGTTCGTGTCGGCTGCCCTGGCGAGGACACCGATCACCAGGACCCACGCGACCCCGACGACCGCGAGGAAAATCCTCCGGTCGCCGAGCTGCGCGAGCCGACGGCGTGTGACGAACAGCGCGACGGGCACGCCGATCAGCACGACCACGAGTAGGAATTCGATCATCGACTACCTCGATCTGGACGGGGTGGACAGGTATCACCGATCCGAATGTCCGCTGAGGCGCGCGTGACGTGACCGCCGTCGGCTTCACCCGAACGTGCGTATCGGACGGCTCGACCCCGGCGCGAGATGTGCCGTCCGGGCGCGGCCGGTTGGGCTGTTCAGGTAGTGCTCGTCCGCGTTCCGTCCAGCCCTCCCGGCGCCCTGCCGATGGGGAGAGATCGCCGCGGCCGAGTGAGGGGTGAGGGCCATGCCGCACGTCGTGTACTACGTGAGCGGGCATCCGGACGACGTTCTGCTGTTCAAGGGCGAGATGCTTCACGGCGACCTGCACTGGCCCGACGTGAAGGTGGTCGACGTCGTGACCACCGCCGGAGACGCAGGCCGGGTCGACGACTGGTGGTGGGCCCGAGAACACGGCTTCGTGGACGCGTTCCGAGTGTCCACGGGGCAGGGCTTCGAGACGGACACTGTGTCGGTGAACGGGCACGAGCTCCTGCGTTACCGCGGCGGAGCGTGGACGAGCTACTTCCTGCGCCTGCCCGACGGCAACGTCGACGGCGGCGGTTTCCCGGCGACCGGGCACCAGAGCCTGTCCGGACTGCGTGACGGTGACCTCGACGGACTCGACAGCCTGCCCACGAGGGGCCTGCCGTCGCAGCACTACACCTCGTGGTCCGACGTGGTCGGGACGCTGCGGGAGATCCTCGCGCTGGAACGGGACGGCGCCACCAACGTGCACCCGTGGCTCAACTCTCCCGACCACGACCGAAGCCTCAATCCCGGTGACCACCCGGACCACTACGCCACCGCGGACGCGTTGGCCGAGTTCGCGGCCGAGGACGGCTACCACCGCGCGTGGTGGGTGTCGTACGACACCGCCGACCGGGCGCCGAACCTGTCGGGAACGGCGCTCGCGAACAAGCGACGGCTGTACTACGACGGCTACGTCGACCTGGTCGGCAGGGTGATGGGCGCGACCCCGGCGGAAGCCGATCCCGAATGGAACCGCTGGGGTGCCAAGGACTACTGGCGCGAGGAGACGGCAGAGTAGCGCCACGGAGCTCTCGCGGCTTCCCCTCAGGCAGGTAGTCTCGGCGTCGACCTGTGGGCGGGCGCACAGGCGGACGTGGGGGAGACATCGTGATCGACACGGACAGGGTCCGGGGTTGTCTGCTGGCCGGCGCCGCAGGGGACGCGTTGGGTGCGCCCGTCGAGTTCGACTCCTGGAGCCGGATCGAGCGCGACTTCGGGGCGCGCGGCATCACCGGCTACACCGCTCAGGGCGGTTTCGGGGTGGGCGCGATCACCGACGACACCCAGATGACCCTGTTCACGCTGGAGGGGCTGCTGCGCGCCCGCGAGCGGGGCACCGATGCCGTGGAGGAGGCTCGGGCGGCTTACCTCGACTGGTTCGCCACGCAGGGCGGCACCGTGCCGTCCACGACCGGCGAGCTCGTCACCGACCAACGGCTGCACGCCCGCCGCGCTCCGGGCCTGACCTGTCTGTCCGCCCTCGGCGCGATCGCCGCGGGAACGGAGGAGACGAACGACTCCAAAGGGTGCGGCGGGGTCATGCGGGTCGCTCCGGTGGCCCTCGTGGCGGCGCCCGAGGCATCGCTGCGGTCGATCTTCGCTCTCGCCGCGGACCTCGCGCGGCTGACCCACCACCATCCGTCCGGCTACCTCTCCGCCGGGGTCCTCGCCGTCATGGTGCGCGTGTTGCTGGCGAACGCGTCGGTCGACGAGGCGGTCGGGACAGGACTCGCGACGCTGCGCGAGAACGCCGGTGAGCAGGAGCGTGCGGAGACGGAGCAGGCAGTGCGGGCCGCGGTGGCCCTGGCGCAGCTCGGAACGCCCCACCCGGACCGCATCGAGCAGCACCTCGGCGGTGGCTGGACCGGTGAGTCCGCCCTCGCCATCGCGGTGTGCGCGGCGTTGTGCGCGCCGGACCTGCGCGAAGGCGTGCGTGTCGCGGTGAACCACTCCGGCGACTCGGACTCCACCGGCGCCATCGTGGGCAACCTGCTGGGCGCGCGCGACGGGGTCGCGGCCATCCCGCCGGAGTGGCTCGACCGGCTGGAGTGCCGCGACCTCGTCGAGAAACTGGCCGAGCAGGCCGCCCACGTGGGGCACTGAACGTCAGGACTGTCGAGGCACTCGGTGCCCGACGGCCGTGGTTCAGGGACGAGGCCGGGCTGCTGACCCCGGTGAACGGGCACTTTCGTCGGGTTCCCGTCGGAGCCCTCGACGCTCCGTTGTCGTCGAGGGCGGGTCCGTGTACTTCTCCGGCTGCGGGGGTCGTGCTCGCGTTGCCTCGACGAGCAGAATGATCCCGAACATGGCGCCTCAACCCGACCGGGTAGCCGCCGCGAGGGCGGCGACGGTCCTGTCGAGGGCCTCGGTCAGGGTGAGCTCACACCGCCATCCGGTAGCCCGCTCGAAGGCGGCCGGGTCCACCTCGACGCTGCGGAAGTCGGTCCCGTCCACGTGTGGAGGCGGGGGTACCGAGACGACCGGGACGGGATCCGCACCGGTGTGCCGGGCGACGAGGTCGGCGATGGTGCGGAACACCTCACCCAACGGGCGCGCCTGCCCTGTTCCGACGACGTAGTGGCGCCCGGCCAGAGCGTCCACGTGATCCATGGCGGCCAGGAAGGCTCGTGCGGCGTCCTCCACGTTGAGCAGGTCCCGCCGCGGCGTGCCGTCGTGCCACATGGTCAACGGCTGGTTCGCCAGCGCGCGGCGAATCATCGTGGACACCACGCCGCGATCGTCCGTGGTCGGCGCGGCCGGAGCTCCGAAGACCGGCGGCAGCCGCAGGCTGACCGCTCGGAGTCGCCCGGCTGTGGTGGCGTCCTTGAGAATCGTTTCGGCAGTCTGCTTCTGCCGGTCGTACACACCGACCGGACGATCCTCCTCCGAGCCGTCGATGCGACCCGACGGCACATCACCGACCTGCGTGTTGCTTCCCGGAAAGATCACGGTGGGTGTGCGCTCCACGGCGTCCACCAGTGCGCGGACGAGGCCGACGTGTGTCCGTTCCGCCTCGACGTCGTCCGCGGTGATTCGCCACCCCGACTCACCTCGGATACGTGCCGCGAAGGGAAACACCACGTCGGCGTCCCTGACGGCGTCGGCCAGCACATCCCGCGCCGTCAGGTCGGCCCGGCACACCTCCACCCGGGCGCGTGGGTCCGCGGGAACGGTGGCTTCGCGCCGGGCAACGACACGAAGCCGCACAGGACGTGTCGCCAGAGCCCGGGCCAGAGCCGAACCGAGGAAACCGGTCGCGCCGAGGACGACGACGAGGGGCGGTCGGGGCGTCATCGCATGGCCGCCAGACACTCGTCGTAGTGCGGCAGGAGACCGCGTTCCAGGGCCTCGGCGAAGCTGGGTGCCGTGCGATCGCGTTCGGACAGCAACGGACTCTCGTCCTCGGGGAGCGGCAGTCCGAGCTCCGGATCCAGCGGATGAACAGCACGCTCCTTCTCGGCGACGTAGCCGGCCGAGAGCAGGTAGACCATCGTGGTGTCCTCCTCCAAGGCGACGAACAGATGACCGACTCCGGGCGGCAGGTACAGGGCGGTGAAATCGGTGCTGGACAGCTCCACCGCCTCGAACCGCCGGAACGTCGGGGACCCGACGCGCACATCGACCACCACATCCAGAGCGCGTCCATGAGCGCAGTAGACGTACTTGGCCATGGACCCGGGCAGCGCGGTGTAGTGCAGTCCACGGACCACGCCCCGGCGCGAGATGCTGCTGCTCACCTGTGCCACCGGGAACAGCGGTCGTTCGAGAGTCTCCTCGAACGGAGGCTTCGAGAACGGTGACGCGAAGACACCACGGGCATCACCGAAGACCTGCGGTGTGAACTCGACAGCGCCGTCGACGGCGAGTGGACGTGCTCTCACGGTTTCACCCCCACGAAGATGCCGGGGCCGGCCAGCTCGTGCTCGACGTATTCGACTCCGAGACCGGCCTTGCGGAACGCCGACTCGTAGGTTTCCCGTTCGAACAACGTCATCACGTGGGTGTCGCTGAAGTGCTCGATGCCGCTGTCCGACGTGGCCACGACGTAGTGCACTTCCATGCGACTGGCGGTCGTTCCCCGCGTGGTGTGCGAGACTCGTGAAATGGAGCGCCCCTCCACCTCGACCACGTCGGCACTCACCCAGCCGGGGATGAAGTTGTCCGGTTGCCACCACGGCTCGACGACCACGACGCCGCCGGAGACCGCGTGGTCGGCCAGGTTCCTTACGGCTTGGTCGAGATCGTCCCGTGTGTCGAGATACCCGACTGAGCTGAACAGGCACGTCACCGCATCGAAGCGTTGGTCGAGCCGGAAATCGCGCATGTCTCCCTGGTGCAGGGGAATGTCGGCGTGGTGCCGCTTGGCGATATCCAGCATGTGTGGAGACAGGTCGACCCCTACGGCGGTGTCGAACGACGCGGCCAGTTCGCGCAGGTGTGTGCCGGTGCCACACGCGACATCCAGCACCGACCTCGCGCGAGGTGCGCGCTCGCGGATGAGCGACAGCACCAGGGCCGCCTCGGCGCGGTAGTCCTTGCCTCGCCCCAGATAGAAGTCGTGGTAGATGTCGGCCCGGTCGTAGATGAGGGTTCCACCGATGCTCGTCATGTTTCGGTCACCTTCCGCGGTCAGTGGGGGAGTCAGAGAGAGGTCAAAACGTCCCGAAGCGCGCTGATCACCTTGTTCTGCAAGGACCCCGGCAGCGACGGGTACATCGGTAGGGAGAAGATCTGCTCGGCGAGCGATTCGGTGACCGGCAACGAGCCCTTCGGCACACCGAGGTGCGCGAAGCCGCGCATGGTGTGCACCGGCCACGGGTAGCTGATGTTGAGCGAGATGTCGTAGCGGTCCCGCAGAGCCTGGATGATCTCGTCACGGCGAGGGTGCCGAACGACGTACACGTAGTAGACGTGGTCATTTCCCTCGGCCACGGTCGGCAGTTCCAGACCGCCGGGTCCGCACAGGTCGGCGAGGCCGTCGGCGTAGCGTCGGGCGACCCGTTGCCGCCCCGCCACGTAGTCGTCGAGCCGCGTCAGTTTGCGACGCAGAATCTCCGCCTGCACTTCGTCCAGCCTGCTGTTGTGTCCAGGAGTCGCGACGACGTAGTAGGACTGCTCCATCCCGTAGTAGCGCAGGCGCCGCACAGTGTCGGCAGTCGCCGCATCGTCGGTGATCACCGCGCCACCGTCCCCGTAGGCGCCGAGCACCTTCGTCGGGTAAAACGAGAACGCGGCCGCATCGCTCATCGCCCCGGCCCGCCGACCGTGCTGCCGAGCGCCGTGTGCTTGTGCGCAGTCCTCGACGAGCTTGAGGCCGTACTGGTCGGCGAGTCGCCGTAGCGGGGCCATCGACACGCATTGGCCGTAGAGGTGCACCGGGAGGATCGCCTTCGTGCGTTCGGTGATCGCTTCCTCGACCAGGTCGGTGTTCATGAGGTGGTCCTCGGGACGGACATCGACGAACACCGGTGTGGCACCGGCGTTGTCGATCGCCACGACCGTCGGGGCCGCCGTGTTGGACACCGTGATGACCTCGTCGCCCCGGCCGACGCCGACCGATTCGAGCGCCAGTGTCACCGCGTTGGTGCCGTTGTCGACACCCGCCGCGTGCCGCAGACCGTGGTAGGCCGCGAACTCGCGTTCGAAACCGGCGACGCTCTCGCCCATCACGAGTCTGCCGCTGGCGAAGACCTGTCGTACCGCGTCGAGGATGTCGGCTCTCTCGGCCTCGTACTCCGGCAGATAGTCCCAGACGTAGGTGGTCATGAAGTCTCCTCTCTGTAGAAACCGAAGAACGTCAGCAGAATTCGAGCCTCGACGTTGAGGTGATTGCCGTACCGGACGAACTCGGTGAGCTGCCGCAGGGTCATCCACGCGTAGTTGTCGGGGACGGCGAGCGGGAAGTCGTCACCGACTTCGATCAGCAGGTACCTGTTCTGCGCGTGGTAGAACCGGCCGCCTTCCTCGGAGTGGACGACGTCGAAACGGATACGCTCGGGCGCCGCGTCGAGCACGTCGGCGAGGAACAACGGGGCACTGCTCGCGGGCAGGTGGCGGTAGTTGTCCGGTTGGCATTGGACGGTGGGGGCCATCTCGACGCCGTCGAAGGCGCCAGTCTCGAACCGCGCCTGCACGAGTAGGTGCAGCACTCCGTGGACACGGCGTACCAGAAAAGCGATCACTCCCTGGCTGCGAGGTTCGAACATCGGCTGCTGCCAGTTCGACACCTCCCGGTTGTCGGTCTGCACGTCGACACCGATGACGGAGAAGTGCTGTTCACGGTGGTGGGACAGCGCGCCGTCGCGGCGAGACCAGCCGGTGACCGTGGACAGCGGAATCAACTCCCTCGTGAGGGTGCACCTGCCCTTCGCCTCGGTGAACCAGCTCAGCAACTCGACGGTGGTATGGAGCTGGTCCCCGTCGTCGGCCCAGGACCGGGCGAGTGCCCCACGGAAGTCGTCGACGGTGGCGAACGCATACTCGTCGAGTCGCCGGGCGACCGCGCCGGCGAGCACGGTGCGCGTGTCCATATTGACCAGATTCGGCTCTCGTAGGAGGTCGCTGATCTGGTCGAAGCTCAGCCAACAGAAGTCGTCGAGCACCGGAACGTCGTCGTCGACCTGGACGATCATGTTCCGGTTCCGCTTGGCCAGGAACCAGGACGCCTGCTCGGACTGCAGGACATCGGACAACGTTCGCCCCGGTCTCGGGGAGGAGAAGTACTCCAGATACGGCACCGACCGCCCGCCGTGGACACCGGTGAGATTGCTTCGGGTGGCCTGCACCGTGGGCGAGAGCTGAAGCCCGTTGACGTTGCCCGGCTCGAACTTGACCTGGAGGAGGCAGTGCGGAACCCCGTCGAACTCCTTGACCAGGATGCCGAGAACTCCACGTTCCGGTTGGATGATGATCGGCTGCTGCCAGGCCTCCACAGCCCGGCCGGAACGCGTCACGTCGAGCCCTTCGACGGTGAAGAACTTCCCCGTGTGATGCCTGAGGTTCCCGGTGGCCGGATCGGTGATCCAACCGTCGAGCTCGTCGAGGGGCACTTTGCTGGTCTGGTACTTCTGCGCCCGGACGCGCTCGGCGTACCAGACGTGAAATTCCGCTGTGTCGGCGAACATTCAGGAATCCTCCGCACCCATTGCCTGCGCAGCGATGCTGCCAGAGAATCGAGGCCATTGTCACCGCGCTTGTTCGTTAATGTGGTGCCGTCCGAGTGTGGCGATAACGGAATTCGAGTGAGCCCCGAGTTTCCGGTGCATGATTGGCCGGAAGGATCGGATTCGGTATTGGGGCGTGAATCAGTGAACGATTTCCCGCGGGGAGGGGTCGTCGAACACCCTTTCTCGGAGGTGATGCTGGCGTTCCGCGCGAACTTCGCGTCGGGCGCCGAGGTCGGCGCCGCGGTGTGCGTGTACCACCAGGGGAAACCGGTGGTGGACTTGTGGGGAGGGTTCGCCGACGCCGCCGGAACGGATCCGTGGCGGGCCGACACCCTGGGTGTTCTCGCTTCGCCCACGAAGTCGTTGGTCACCGGGGCGGCGCTCCGGTTGGTCGATCGCGGTGTGCTCGACCTCGACATTCCCATCGCGCGGTACTGGCCGGAGTTCGGCGCGCACGGTAAGGACCGGATCACACTCCGGATGGTGCTCAGTCAACGGTCCGGCGTGGTGTGTCTCGATCACGACCCGATCACCCGTGATCACCTGCGTGCTCACACACCGATCGCGGAGGCGATCGCCGCGGCGGAGCCGGAATGGGAACCGGATACCGCGCACGGCTATCACGCCACCACCTACGGACACCTGATCAGCGAGTTGATCCGGCGGACCACCGGCTCCACCGTGGGGAAGTTCTTCAGTGCTGAAGTGGCCGAACCTTTGGGGCTCGACTGCTACATCGGTCTGCCGGACCCCGAGACCGCGCACCTGGCGGAAATGATCGAGTGCAAGGCCGAGGAGTTGATGTCGGGAGCCGATCCGGGGGAGATCGAGGAGCTTCGCGACGCCGGCTCGTTGACCTACCGGGCGACGATGGCGAGCATGTCGCAGGACCCGGCGGACCCGACCGTGGAGGAACCGTCGTACGGGGGGCTGGCCAGTGCGCAATCCCTGGCCCGGTATCTCGCTTCCTTCATCGGCGAGGTCGATGGCTTCCGGTTGGTCAGCCCGTCGATCGTCGAGCGCATACGCGAGGTGCACTCCACCGGGGAGTGCCTGGTGATGTTGTCGCCGTTGACCTGGGGGCTCGGAATGCAGGTCGCCGACAGTCCGGTGTTTCCCGCGGAGGTCGGTCTCACCAACGCTTTCGGGTTCAGTGGAGCCAATGGTGTGTTCACATTCGCCGACCCGGAGCACGACGTCGCGTTCGCTTATGTGCCTAACTCGGGTTCCGACGTGATGGGGAGTATGGATCCCCGAATCCGACGTCTGATCGAGGCGGTTTATCGAAGCATCGCGAAGGTGCGCTGATCGATTCGTTGCGCCGGGCGCGCCGACAGTCGGTTCCGGCGCTCACCCATCTCGTCGAAAGGACTCGGTATGCGAATCATGTTCCCCGCGGCACCGGGCTACGGCCTGTTGCTCCCGCTCGTTCCGCTCGTGTGGGCCGCTCGGGCGGCCGGGCACGAAGTCCTCCTCCCCACCACCGCCTACATGACCAAGGTCGGTGCGCGGGCCGGTTTACCCGTGACCGATGTGTTCCCACAGCGGGATGTCGGTGAGGACCTGGTCGCCGGCGCGGCCGGAGCCGAGGGCGAGGACGACGCCGTACCGGAGGGTTACTGGGAGCTGGTGCGTGACATGCGTCCGTTCGAGCTCTTCACCTCGGCGATGACCGAGGGGACCATCCGGGCCGGCCGTGACTTCGGGGCCGACCTCGTCGTGTACTGCTCCGACCACATGGCGGGCAGGCTCGCGGCCGTTGCATTGGGCGTACCCGCACTGGAGGTCGGCAACCGCGTGTCGTGGTCCCTGAGGGACGACGGAGTGCGTGCCGCGGCCGAGCTCAACGGGCGGATGGGGATCGTGTCCGAGGACGCACCGGTGGTTCGCTTGTTGAGACAGCGACTGGGGTTGGGGGAGCGGACGCCGAATCTGGTGGCCCGCATCGACCCAAGGGCCCCGAGTATGGGGGGACTCGCCTGTGAGGAACCCGATGCCGTCGATCGCGTGCCGTGGCTACCGATGCGGTACGTGCCGTTCAACGGCGGCGCGGTGCTGCCGGACTGGGCGATGCGCAAGCCGACTCGGCCGAGAATCTGCCTGACGCTCGGCACGGTCGCGCCCCTGTTACCGGGGGGAGGCGGGCTCGGCATGTTGATCGAGGCGCTGGGCGGACTCGATGCCGACGTGGTCCTGGCCGATGACGAGACCGACCTGAGCACGCTCGCGCCGCTGCCCGACAACGTACGTCCGGCGGGTTTCGTGCCGTTGTCCGGCATACTCCCGCACTGTTCGGTGGTCGTGCACCACGGTGGGTCCGGTACCACGGCGGCGGCCCTGCACTACGGCGTTCCGCAGCTCATCGTGCCGGGTGGCTCGGACAACGAGTTGTGCGCCGAGCGAGTGGTGGAACGCAAGGTCGGGCTGTCAGCCGACCCGTCGGTGCTCGACCCGGCCACGGTCCGGGAACTGACCATGCGGCTTCTGGACGACCCGTCGTTCACGCGGGAGGCAGAGGCCGTGCGTGCCGAGATGGCCACGCAGCCGAGCCCGGCGACCATCATCGAACGTGTCGTGCACTCACTGGGGTGAGGTAGCGCATGTCGGCGGTCGGCGCTGAGGAGCGCCGACCGCCGACATGATGTGGTGGTCCTGCAGTGGTCAGGGGATGTCCGGTGCCGGACCCATCGCGTTGAGCAGGTCGACGACCGTCTTCTCCTCGTACTCGAAGTGCGCTTCGAGGTCGGTGGACAGCCGCTCCAACTCGGCGCGAAGACGCGCGGGGTCGGTCTGTCCCGGAACGTAGTCCTGCACCAGTCGTTCGATCTTCTTCTGGAGCTTCGCGACGGTCTTGTGTTCCTCCCCGAGTCTGGTCAGCTCTGACTCGATCTCGGGGTACTGGTAGGCCAGCATCGGAAAGGCGCCTCGGTCCTCCCCGGTGTGATGTTCCTCGAGAGCGCCGCAGAACTCGAGGCAGTGCTGCCGCATCTGCTGTGCCAGGTCGCCGGACAGCCTGTGGAAAGGCCCGGCACTGTCGTCCTCGACGAGCGCGTCCACCTGCTTGCGCAGGTGTGCGAGTTCCTTGCGCAACCAGTCATGACTCTCGACGAGAAAGTCGCCCAGGCCCCTGGCTCGCTCGTGCGCGTCAGTCATCGGCACCTACCCGGGTGAGCGTGACGACGGGGAGCTTGCGCGAGGTCTTGGCCTGGTACTCGCCCATGCCCGGATCTTGCTCGACCACTCCGGCGAACAGCGCGTCGCGTTCCTCGCCCTCGGTGATCGTGGCGATCGCGCGGTACGTTTCGGTACCGGTCTCCACGGTCACTTCCGGGGTCTTCTTCACGTTGTGGTACCACGCGGGGTTGGTGTCGGACCCCATCGCCGACGCCACGACCAGAGGCCGGCCGTCGACCTCGAAGTACCCGAGCAGGGATTCGCGGCGGAGTCCGGTCCTGGCCCCGATGGTGGTGAGCACGCACAGCGTCCAACCCTCGAACATTCCGCTGAGCTTGCCGTCGTTCTCCCGGAACTCCTCGATCACCTGGCGCTGGAACGCGGCGATGTCGAAGCCTGCGTAGGACATGTCTTCCTCGGTCATGCGGTCCTTTCCGTGTGAAACGAATCAATAAGGAAGGAAAGTGCTGTGACCGGGCACGACGAAGCCCCGCAGGCCGATGACGCAGGAGAGGAACATACCGAGAACCGGAATGTGGAAAGCCATGCGGGACACGGACAGTCGTGTCCTGATCACTGATGGCTCAGAGAGCGAGAACCTCCATGCGTAGGCCCATCCGGGGCGCAAGGGCAGGTTAACAACACCGCCCTGCGCCCCGCAACCACGACTGCGGACTCGGACCGGGACGACGCTGTCCACTCAACGGAGAAGCTGGTCGTGGTCCACTCGGCGCGAGCGATTCAGGATCCCACTGTCATCGACGACCAGCACGTCGTGGACCAGACAGCTGGGGCCGACGACGGGCTCTTTGACACCGGGGCGGGTGGTGAGCACGAGCGCGTAGAAAGTCGCGTCGAGCGCACCGTCGTCACGGGTCCGCAGGTCGATCATGCTGAACCAGTGTCGGCGCTGCACGGGGTCGTTGTCGAACCGGCTGTTGAACCTCCGTAGTTCGGCGACGATGCCCGGCCGAGTCCGTGCCGGCGGCTGCCCCGGAGTGTGCTGGAACTCGCCGTCGGTCGTGAAGGTGTCCGCGTACTCCTCGAAACGGCCACTGTCGAGCATCTGGACCTGACGTGCGTAGTGCAGGCTGACCGCGGTGTGGACGTCCGTGGTGATGGTCGGTGTTGTCATCGCTTGAGCCTTTCCGGATCCCTTGTCGCGTAGTGCACTGGTCAGGCGTGGCAGGACAGTGGCCCGCCGTTGTACTCGACCATCTCCGCGAAGATGGTTCCCATCTCGTCGATCATTCGCGCCACGTCCAGGGACTCGCCGTGAACCAGTGACCGCTCCTCGGCGAACGCACGGTGCAGGTTCGCCACGAGGCGTTCCGGTTCGAGTAGCTCGGCGAACGGACCAAGGTCCGCTTCCCGTGCCACCTCACTCGGGGTGAGTCCGGCCCCGACACCGTCCTTTGCCAACTGTTGCACCCAGCGCAGATACCGTTCGTTGACGTCGAGGATCTCCGGCCCGCCCACCGGGCCGTGACCCGCCACGATCGTCGTCACGCCCAGCTGCCGGAACTGTTCGATCGCGGAAAGTGAGCCGGTGATGGAACCGAGTGGGCAGAACGGACTTACTCCGGACATCACGATGTCGCCCGTGAACAACACCTTGGATTCGGGCAACCACACCACGGTGTCGTTGGTGCTGTGGGCGGTGCCGACGTGAATCAGCTCTACCCGCAGAGAACCGATATGGAGCGTCAACGCGTCGCGATAGGTCGCCGTCGGCAGTGACAACTCGAGCTGTCCCCAGTCGACGTCCGGCCAGAGCTCGGTGAGGTGCAATCCGGTCTGCGCCATCTCCCGCCGGGTCTCGTGGTGGGCGAACACGGTCGCCTCGTCGAACACGAAGTTGCCGAAGGTGTGGTCTCCGTGTGAATGGGTGTTGACGATGACGGACGGCGGCCGGGTAGCCGTGGCGAGCACGTGCTCGCGCAGTCGCCGTGCTCTGGCTTCGGTCGCGACGGTGTCCACCAGCGCGACCTCGTCGCCCGAGGCGAGCATGCCCGCGTTGTTCACGCACCAACCGCCATCGGGCTGCACGTAGGCGAAGACCCCGTCCGCGATCTCGTCGAGTGTCGGATCCGTCGTGCGCGGATGTGTGGTCACTGTGGTCTCCTCAGGCGGTACCGGCCATGCTGACATCGGGCGCGAAGAACTTCTGGAGCGAGATTTCCGGAGCGTTCGACAACAGCGCCTGATGCAACTTCTGTAGGCGGCCGGATGGTTCCACGCCCAGTTCGCTGATCAGAGCCTGCCGCAGGTTGCGGAACGCCTGGAGCGCGCGCGGGACGGAGCCGGCGCGGTGAAAAGCGATCATGAGGAGCGCACAGATGTTCTCGTGCATCGGGTTCTCGGCCACCAGCTTCCGAAGCTCCGGAATCAGCATCGCGTGCTTGTGGAGGTGGAGATCGGCGACGATGCGCTGTTCCTGCACCCTCATCCGGGCTTCCTCCATCCCGATGACCTCCATGGCGAGCGCGCGTCCCATCGGCACGTCCATCAAGGCCTGTCCGCGCCACAGCGCGAGTGCCTGCCCGAGCTGCTTCGAGGCGTTCGCCGTGTCGCCGCGTTCCAGCGCCAGGTCGCCGAGGGCTGCCAGGCGCTCGAACTCGGCCAGGTCGAACGACTGTGGTGTGACCGCGAGGGAGTAGCCGTTGAAGCTGGTGGTGAGCAGATCCTTCGCTGTCCACGGCGAGTCGGCCGGCAGGGCCTCGGTGATCAACCGACGGAGTTGCAGGACGTAGGTCTGCAGAGTGGTGAGGCCGCTGCGAGGGATGGCGTCACCCCAGACCTCCTCCATCAGCGTCGACACCGGTACGACGCGGCCGCAGCGCAGCGCCATCAGCGCCAGCAGTTGCCGCGGTTTTCCTGCGGTCGGCACGATCGACCCGTCCGCCAAACGAACCGAGAGCGGGCCGAGAACCCCGATCTCCATTTCCCCCGTCTTCGGCCTGGCTTTTGTCGACTGCATTGTACGAGCCCCCTGAAATGATAATCTGGACATTCTCGTCAGATGCTTTCATTGGGATGTTCGGAGACTTCTCAGGTAAAGACAGCCTGGATTGGACCGAATGGAGCAAGCGGGTTTTGATCACGCATGTTACGCGCTGCAAACAACCGAAGTCTCGTAATGTCTAATTCGGACATCAGCAAAGCGCGAAGAATTCTACCCAGGCCCCTTGGGTCCAGTGATGGATTGTGAGGATCCCCCAGGATGCGAGTGCTGCGAAGTGGTGCTTAATCGCAGCTCAGGGCGCTACGAGCCAGTGGTTCGGATAGTGGACGGCTGCCTGGACGCGGCGGTGGGGCGCTGGTTCAAAGCCGTAAAGTCTAGACTTCGCTGGTCGCGTTCTCTAGGCATTGCGTCCTTTTCCTCTCGTGTGCGATCTCGCTCGCGGTTCGACCCTATCACAGGATAAGGGTGGAGGCGGGCTAATCAAGATTGTCCAATTCGGGCCGTTCCCGGGTGGACTCCCGGAAGGGATCGTAGGGTGGTCTGGACTGGCCCTCAAGTAACTATCGGTGACCGACTTGATGGCTGATAGTAAAATGCGCTGGATAACGAGCTTGAGGCGTCTCCGCCGCGGTAGCGGGACTCTAGTGAGGGTCGAGTTCGGCGCTATGCCACGGCCGCAGCATTCGGTGCCGTGACGAGCGAAGGAGACAAGCCGATGTCTGAACACACCGCGTCGGAACCGGGTGTGGTGCGAGCGGCACCCGAGGTCGCCGCGCTCGCGGCCCGACACGCCGACCAGGCCGAACGGGACCGGATGATGCACCCCGACGTCGTCAAAGCTGTGGTCGCCGCGGGTTTCGCCCGCCATTTCGTCCCCACCTCGCACGGCGGTGACGCGGGTACGTTCGCGGCGCTCGGCTCGGCACTGGCCACGATCGGAGCCCGCTGTCCGGCGACGGCCTGGTGTGCTTCCATCATCGCCAACCTCGCGCGGATGGCGGCGTACCTTCCGGATCAGGGTCGTGCGGAGATCTGGCGAGACGGGCCCGACACCGTCGTCGTCGGTGCGGTTTCTCCCAAAGGCGCGGCTGTGCCGGAGCGAGAGGGATGGCGGCTGAGCGGGAGCTGGTCCTACATCAGCGCGGTCGATCATTCCGACTGGGCGCTCGTGCTGGCCATGACCGACGTCGACGACGTGCGCGAACCGCGTCTTTTCGCCGTCGCACGACCGGACTATCGCATCGAGGCGACCTGGTCGGACATCGGCATGAAGGCCACGGGAAGCAACACGTTGATCGTCGACGACGTCTTCGTCCCGGCGTGGCGCAGCGTGCGGGCCAAGGAGTTGTTGGACGGTGAAGCACCGGATGCCGCGGCGACCTGTCATTCCGTCCCTCTGCCCGCGGTGAACGGACTCTCCTTCTGTCTGCCCATGCTCGGTGCGGCGGAAGGCGCCCTTCAGCACTGGTCGGTCTACGCCGAACAGCGCATCCAGGCTGCGACGACAGCACCAGGGCCCGGGCCGGGCCGGGCCTTCTACGAGGAGACACTCGCCCGGTCCTCCGGGGAGATCGAGGCCGCCCGGCTGTTGCTCGACCGCGTCGCTGCGGTAGCCGACCGCGGCGAGGTGACCGCCCTGGAAACGGCGCGGAACCAGCGCGACTGTGCGCTGGTGGCCGAGCTGTCGGTCACGGCTGTCGACCGGATCTTCCGGGCATCCGGCACCGGCGGACACAGCGAGTCCAGTCCCTTGCAACGGTGGTGGCGTGACGTCCACTCCGCTGCCGGGCACGTCGTGCTCCAGTTCGGTCCGGCCGCTGCGTCCTACGCTGCTCGCGCCCTCGGAGTCTGAGCGACGACGACGTCGGTGAGGCCCCTGTTCCGCGATCACACCGGTCGAGCAGAACAGGGGCCTTCGTGTGGACGGTCAGCGTCGGCCGACGAGTTCTTCGAGGACGCTGACGACCGCGCCGGGGGTGGGCTGCGCGGCGATCTCCTTGCGCACTTCGCGAGCGCGCTCCCGGAACGAGGGTGCGGCGAGGATCACCGAGGTTGCTTCCGCCAGCTTGGTCGGAGTCTGTTCGTCGCCCACCAGTGTGATCGCGGCTCCGTAGTCCGAGATGCGGGTGCAAGGCTCGATCATCTTGGGAATGGTCGGGGAAAGCAGTTGCGGTACGCCGGCGTTCAGAGCATTGAGGCAGCTCTGGCCTCCGCCGTGGTGGATCAGTAGGTCGCAGGTGTCGAGAAGCCTGTCCAGCGGGAACCAGCCGATGTGTGCCTGCGGCGCGGTGGTCCGCAGATCGGCGGCGACCGCCTCCGGCGCGGCGATCACCAGCTCGGCGTTCAGCGAGTCGAGGCCGGCCACGAGCCCGGCGAGGTACTCCACTTCCGCTCTGTCCGAGACCCGGCTGCCCGCGGTGATGCAGACGCGGGGTCGGTCGGTGCGCCGGTACATCCACGGGTCGATCGTTCGTTGCTGGTTGAACGGGACGAACCGCATGTCCTGCCGCGCTCCCAACCCAGCTGCGCGCAGGCTCGGCGGGCAGATGTCGACCCACAGGTCCGGTACCGGAAGTCGGGACAGGCCGAGGTACGCCAGCTCGTTGGACAGTTCCTCGACCGCGCCGTCGTCCATCCCGGCAGGCTCGCCGAGATCCCACGTGTGTCGGACGAACGGGATCCCGGTCTCGTGGGCGATCAGTCCTGCCGCGTAACAGAGAGATCCACCGACGATGAGGTCCGGACGCCAGTGCCCGACCAGTTCGCGGAGGCCGGGCAGACTCGCGGCGGCCAGGCGTCCGAAACCACGCCCGTTGAAGTGAATGCGTTGCTTCGGGTCGCTCGGCAGCGCCAGCTTCGTGCCGTCGCGGTCGGCGAACATGAAGTCGAGCATCCCGCCGTCGGTGATCGACACCGGGGGGAGGCCGACCGACGCGACGAACGACGTCATGGCCCGGTTGGAGGCGACGAGAACGTCGTGGCCGTTCAACGTCGCGGCAGTCGCGAGCGGAGACAGTGCGAACACCGTGGCGGGGCTGCCGCCGGTGAGGAACAGGACTCTCATGTGCACGCACGATGTGCCGACGACCTCGAGCGGCACTGGACCACACGTGGAGTGGCGGGTCGTGCCATAGCCGGTGTCGAGCTGTCCTCGAGCGCCCGTTGCCAGCCTCGGTCGGGAAGACACTGGTGGGCGGTGCGGCAACGCGCTCGTCACCGCCCGAAAGGAAGGAACCGATTCCGATGTCCCGTCGTGTCGCGATAACGGGGATCGGGGTGCGCGCACCGGGTGGAGCCGGGACGAAGGAGTTCTGGGATCTACTGATCGCCGGCCGCACCGCGACCCGCCGGATCAGTTTCTTCGATCCCACACCGTACCGGTCCCGAATGGCCGGCGAGTGCGACTTCGATCCGGCGGCCGAAGGTCTGACCGCACGCGAGATCCGACGAATGGACAGGGCAACACAGTTGGCGGTGGTCGCCGCCCGCGAAGCGGTCTCCGGGAGTGGCTTGGACGTCAACGATCTCGACCCGCACCGGGTGGGCGTGAGCCTGGGCAGTGCTGTCGCGGCGTCCAGCAGCCTGGAGGTCGAGTACCTCGTACTGTCCGATTCCGGCAAACGCTGGGAGGTCGATCCCGCGCATCTGTCGCCCCACATGTTCGACTACTTCACGCCTGGAGTAATGCCCGCCGAGATCGCCTGGACGATCGGGGCCGAGGGCCCTGTCACGCTGGTGTCCAACGGGTGCACGTCTGGCCTGGACGCGGTGGGCAACGCCGTGCAGCTCGTGCGCGACGGCACCGTGGACGTCGTCCTGGCCGGGGCCACCGACAGTCCGATCACGCCGATCGTGGTGGCCTGCTTCGACGCGATCCGGGCGACGAGCCCGCGCAACGAGGATCCCGAGCACGCGTGCCGACCCTTCGACGCGACGCGCAACGGTTTCGTCCTCGCGGAGGGCGCGGCCATGTTCGTGTTGGAGAGCTACGACCACGCTCGGCGGCGGGGCGCGCACATCTACGCCGAAGTGGCGGGGTATGCCAACCGCACCAACGCCTATCACATGACGGGGTTGAAGAAGGACGGCCGGGAGATGGCCGAGGCGATCCGTGACGCGCTGGCGCAGGCACGGCTCGACCCGGGCCGGGTGGACTACGTCAACGCCCATGGTTCCGGCACGAAGCAGAACGACTGGCACGAGACGGCCGCGTTCAAGGCGACCTTGGGCGAGCACGCGTACCGGACTCCGGTCAGTTCGATCAAGTCGATGGTCGGGCACTCGCTGGGCGCCATCGGATCGATCGAGATCGCAGCGTGTGCGCTGGCCATCGAGAACAACGTCGTACCGCCGACCGCGAACTTGCGCACACCCGATCCCGAATGCGACCTCGACTACGTCCCACTCGTCGCACGGCACCACCGCGTGGACAGCGTGCTGACCGTGGGCAGCGGATTCGGCGGGTTCCAGAGCGCGATGGTGCTCAAGGCACCCGGAGGAGTGGCATGACGAAGGCAGTGGTGACCGGACTCGGTGTGGTGGCGCCCAACGGGCTTGGGACGGAGGAGTTCTGGAAGGCCACTGTGGATGGACGGAGCGGGATCGGCGAACTCACCAGGTTCGATGCCTCTCGTTATCCGGCCCGGTTGGCCGGCCAGGTCGACGACTTCCGCGCCGAGGACCACGTTCCGAAGCGGCTACTGACACAGACCGACATCTCGACGCAGTTCGCCCTCGCCGCGGCGGACTGGGCCCTGGCCGATGCGGGCGTCGATCCCTCGCGCCTGGTCGACTTCGACATGAGCGTGGTGACGGCCAACGCCTTGGGCGGCTTCGAGTTCACACACCGGGAGTTCGCGAAACTGTGGCGGCAGGGTCCGGAGTACGTCAGCGTGTACGAGTCGTTCGCGTGGTTCTACGCCGTCAACACAGGCCAGATCTCCATCAAGAACGGGATGCGCGGCCCGAGCAAGGCGTTGGTGGCGGAGCAGGCAGGGGGTCTGGACGCGCTGGGGCACGCTCGCCGCACGATTCACGAGCGCAGCGGCTTGGTCGTGGCCGGGGGCGTCGATTCCGCACTGGACCCGTGGGGATGGGTCTCCCACCTGTCGAGCGGCCGCGTCAGTTCCACCGGTTACCGCCCGTTCGACAGCACGGCCGACGGTTACCTACCTGGTGAGGGTGGCGCCTTCCTCGTTCTGGAGAGCGATGAGGCTGTGAGAGGGCGGAGAGCGCCACGGGCGTACGGGGAGATCGCCGGATACGCATCGACCTTCGATCCGCCACCCGGTTCGTCGCGTCCGCCGAACCTACGGCGAGCCATGGAGCTCGCCCTGGCCGACGCGGAGCTGGCACCGTCCGAGGTGGATGTGGTCTTCGCCGACGGGGTGGGCGTGCCCGACCTCGACCGCCAGGAAGCCGAGGCGATCAGCGAGGTGTTCGGTCAGGCCGCCGTCCCGGTGACCGCGCCGAAGGCGTTGAACGGTCGGCTGTTCGCCGGCGGCGGGCCGTTGGATGTCGTCACCGCTCTGCTGTCGATCCGGGACAGCGTCATACCCGCCACACCCGGTGTCGACGCACTGCCGGTGGACTACGGGATCGACCTCGTCCGAAACGGACCGAGGAACCATCCGGTGTCCAACGCGCTCGTGCTTGCCCGGGGCAAGTGGGGATTCAACACGGCGATCGTCGTGCGCTCCTACAACGCGTGAGAGAACGGAGAAGGGGATGAGCAACAGGATGACCATCGACGATCTACGTCGGATCCTCGCCACGTGCGCGGGAGCCGACGACGACGTCGACCTCGACGGCGACATCGCCGACCGGTCGTTCACCGAGCTCGGATACGACTCGCTGGCACTGCTGGAGACGGCGGCGGTGATCGGCAGGGAGTTCGGTGTGGTGATTCCCGACGAGGAGCTCGCCGATCTGGACACACCGCGGGCGATTCTCGATCGGGTGCACGACCTCGCCGCCGCGGCGAGCTGACGAGTGAAGGAGTTCGGAGGAGTCATGGCCGAGGGTGCACGGACCGCGTTGGTGACGGGTGCGACGAGCGGAATCGGGTTGGAGATCGCGCGCCACCTCGCGCAAGGCGGAGCGCGGGTCTACCTCTGCGCGAGGAACGCCGACAGGCTCGCGGAGACTGTCAAGTCACTACAGGAGGAAGGTCACACCGTCGACGGGCAGACCTGTGACGTGACCTCGATCGAGGACATTCGATCGCTGGTGCGGGCGGTCACCGACCGGTTCGGTGGGATCGACATTCTCGTCAACAACGCGGGACGTTCCGGCGGCGGCATCACCAAGGACGTCGAGGACGACCTGTGGTTCGACGTGATCAACACGAATCTCAACAGCGTGTTCCTGCTGACCAAGGAGGTGCTCAACCACGGCGGAATCCTCCGGCGGGATCGAGGGCGCATCATCAACATCGCGTCGACCGGTGGGAAGCAGGGCGTTCTGCACGGCGCGCCGTACTCGGCGGCCAAGCACGGTGTGGTCGGCTTCAGCAAGGCGCTCGGACTCGAACTGGCGAAGACGGGTGTCACGGTGAACGCGGTCTGCCCCGGGTTCGTGGAGACGCCGATGGCGGAGCGAGTCCGCGAGGCGTACTCGGGGATCTGGGACGTACCGCTCGACGAGGTGCACAGGCGCGTCAGCGCCCGAGTCCCGATCGGCCGCTACGTCGTGCCGGAGGAAGTGGCCGCGATGGTCGACTACCTGGTCTCTCCGGGCGCCGACGCGGTCACGGCGCAGGCTCTCAACGTCTGCGGCGGGCTCGGCAACTACTGATCCGACACACGAACGCGGCCTCCGTCCTCGCTCGGGGACGGAGGCCGCGTCGTGTTCGGTCACCACCTGACGAGCAGTTCCCGCGGGCCGCGGATCATGGTCTCCGGGCTGCGCCAGGGGATCTCGTCCTCCGCGACGGCGAACGCCAGGCCTGGGAACTCGGTGGACAGTGTGCTCAGCGCCACCACCAGTTCCGTGCGGGCCAGGCTCGCGCCGAGGCAGAAGTGCGGTCCGAACCCGAACGCCAGGTGGGGGTTGGGCTCACGGTCGAGGTCGAGTGACTGGGCGTCGCGGAAGACCTCCTCGTCGAAGTTCGCGGAGATCATCGCCGGGAAACAGGTGTCCCCCTTGCGGATGAGCGTGCCGCCGATCTCCATGTCCTCCGTCGCTACCCTGGGCATCGCCTCGCTGCCACCGAGCGGGAGGAAGCGCAGGAGTTCCTCGACCATCGTCTCGATCCGGTCGGGATGTGCCACGACGTGACTCCACAGCCCCCGGGAGAGCAGGGTGTAGACGATGTTCGCGAGTTCGTTCGCGGTGGTTTCGTGGCCTGCCGCCAGGATCGTGATCCCGAGCGTGACCAGTTCCTCCTCGGTGAGCCGGTCCTCGTCCGCGTCCCGTACCGCGATCAACTGCGAGAGCAGGTCGTCCTGAGGGTTTTCGCGATGGTGGGCGATGTGTTCGGCGAGGTACTTCTCCAGCTCGGTCGAGGCCGCGGCGACCTCGTCGGCGTCCACGGAGGCTCCACCGAAGGCGAGCTCGGAGAAGCGGTAGAAGACGTGGTGGTCGGCGGCCGGTACCCCGAGCACCTCGCAGATGACGGTGATCGGCAATCGCGTGGTGAAGGACTGCACGAGGTCGGCCGGGGATCCGTTCGCGCGGAGATCGGCGACGAGCTCGTCGGCGATCTGTTCGATCCGGGGTCGCCATGCCTCGATGCTCTTCCGCGTGAACGCGGGTGCCACGAGCCGCCGCAGCCGTGCGTGCTCCGGAGGGTCCATCGCCAACAGGTCGCCGCCCCCTTCAGGGATCCACGGCGAGGTGCGGGGCAGGTCCACTCCGACGGTTGCGGAGCGGGAGAACCGGTGATCGGCCAGCACCCGTTTGACCTCGGCGTGCTTGGTCATCAGCCAGCCGTCGCCGCCGTAGGGCAGGGAGATCCGCTGCACCGGGCATCCGGCGCGCAGCTCGGCGAACTCGCTGGGAATGCTGAGCCGGTGATCGTCCTCGAAGGGGTACGGCATCGCCTGGCTTGATTGGGTGTTCACGTGAACTCCTGGTGTTCCGGTGACGATCAGCAGTGGTGAGGACGGAACGGAGGAGAGCCGCGGCACGGCGACTCTCCTCCTGTCCCTCCGACGCGTTCTGCCGCTCAGGTGAGGGAGGGCTGGGCGTCGCGCTTGGAGCGGGCCGAGCCGAACCGGCGCATGAGAGGCTGCTCGACCCAGAGGAACATCGCAATACCCACGGCCTGGGTGACCACGAACAGACCCGCCACGATCAGCAGGCCGGTGGCGGTGCCGAACATCTCGTTCTCGCCGACCAGATACCGGGTCAGCCCGAGCAGTGGGAAGTGCACGAGGTAGGCGGCGTAGGACGCGTTGCCGAGCAGCAGCATCGGCCGGCTGGTGAGGAACGACGTCCTGCCCTCGAGATCGCGGGTCGCGAGCCACGGCACCACGAGGCAGATCCCGATGGTCAGGATGCAGCTGATCTGGTAGGTCGGGGGAAGGTAGTTCACCAGCACGCCGAGGGGCACGGAGATCGCGACGATCCACCAGAACCGGATCTTCGGCCACATTCCCTGCTGCACGATGCGGCACAGCAGGATGCCGAGAACGAACTCGGTCATGCGGCTCAGCGGGAAGAAGTTGGTGAAGTAGACCTGCCAGAACGACATGTCGCCACCGGCCCACATCTCACCGCCGACGAAGAAGTGGGTGATGGTGGGGATCGCGACGATGACCACGGCGACGCCGGCGAACCAGTGCCACAGACGGTCGTCGCGGACCCGCAGGATCGGTCGGATGAGCAGTGGCAGGGCGAGGTAGAAGAGGACTTCGCAGGAGACGGACCAGTTCACGCCGTAGACGCTGAAGAGGTAGGACTCGTCGGGAATCCAGGTCTGGACCAAGAACAGGTTCGCCAGGATCGGACCGGCACCGACACCGTCCAGCGTGCCGAGCATCATGGTCGGACCGATCACCATGATGATGAGCAGGGTGGCGGCCCACGCGATGATGTGGCCCGGATAGATCTTCACGATGCGTCGACGCCAGAACTTGCCCACGGACGTCCGCCAGGGTTCTCCCCAGGTGAGAACGAAACCGCTGAGGACGAAGAACGTCGACAGGGCCGCTGGGCCGTAGGGGAAGAGGGTACCGAGTTCGTTGATCGACTCGTTCGCGAAGAAGTATCCGGCACCCAGCGCGTGTGTCAGGAACACGGCGACGAACAAGATGGCGCGGTAGCCGGTCAACGACGGTAACCGCCGGATCGGCGGAGCTGCTGCTGTCATGTCTCACTCCTGGTCGGCATAAAAAGCCCCCGAACGTGCGGGAACGTACGAGCGGGCGCTCAGGATCGGCTCGAGCGCCGCTGGGCGGGTCAGGCGAGGAACGTGCGGGCGTGTTCCAACGTGGCGAGGCTGTTTCCGCGGAGCAGGTCCCGCACACGGGTCTGTGCCTGTGCGAGCGTGGTACCGGCACCGAACACGTCCTCGATCCGCGCCGCGTCGAGGGCGACGCGGTGGGTGGCCACGACGCGCACTCCACCCGCGTCCGGGACGAGCAGCCACTCGCCGGAGTGTGCCCGCAGGCCGCGCGGGACGAGCGTCTGTTTGTAGACGATGCGCTCGTCAGGCCAGCACAGCCGGATCGACTGCGTCGTGTGGGTACTGCCGTCCTGGCCGGCGGTCTCCATGGCCATTGTCTGCACTTCGGCGTCGCCGGTGAGCTCCGAGGCCGGCTCGGTGTCCAAGGTGAGTGACGCGACGTGCGGCAGCCGATCCGGCCAGAGGTCGGACCGGTGCAGGAAGTCGTAGACCGCGGCGGCGGGTGCGGGAATCACCATGTCGTCGCGGAAGGAGAAGGCGAGCTCGCTCGTCCGGTCACCGTGTTCGGCCCACTCCTTGACCGCGGTCGTCTCGGCGTCGCTGTTGCGGTCGAGCACCTCGGCCACCCACGCCTCGTTCTCGGGGGTCGGATCCACCGTCGCCCAGTGGTGTGCGAGGACCAGCCGGTCGGCTTCGACGCGCCAGTGGCCTCCCATGGACGCCAGCGGGGGCTTGCTGTTCTCCTGCTCGAAGGCGACTCGGAAAGCCTTCGCGTCCAGGGTCCGCTGCGAAACCCAGCTCCGCACCGCCTCGCCGGTCAACGCCCAGAGCCGGATGCGGTCTCGTCCCGGCCCGCTGTCGAGGACTTCGGCGTGCACGCACGGCGAAAAGATCAGGGGCCAGCGCGTCACGTCCGCGACGACGTCGAAGGCGGCCGACGGCGGGGCCGCGAGCTCGATCGAATGCTCGACGTAGCGGGAGGGGATCTGCGTGTCGGTCATGCTCGTGAACGGTTCCGCAGCTTCCTCGAGGGGACCTCGAGACGCCGTCGAGCGGGGGAGAACAGGCTGGGGCGCGTGACGACGTCCTTCACGGATCTCTACGTGCAGATCCAACAGTTCTATGCGACCCAGGTGCAGCATCTCGACGCGCTCGAGTTCGACGAGTTCGCGGCGACGTTCACAGAGGATGGTGAGTTCGGACACTCCGATGGGAACCCACCCGCGAACGGCCGAGCGGGTATCACCACGGCGCTGAGCGAGTACCAGAAGCAGCGCTACGGTGACGACCCGACGCAGCGACGCCACTGGTTCGACATGCTCAAGGTGTCACCGCGACCGGACGGCTCGATCGAGACGAGCTACTACGCCGTGGTGTTGGCGACCAAACCGGGGAACCCCGTCGCCGTGCCCACACCGAGTTGTTTCGTGCGTGACGTCCTGGTGCGTCACGACGGGCGGTTGCTGGTGCGCCGACGACTGGTGAGCCCGGATCACGTCGGCTAGCCGGTCCCGGGTCGGTTTCGGGTGACGCCGACCCGGGCCTGGTCAGTGGCCGACGCCTGACCGGTCGAGGGCTTCGGCAGCATGCCGCAGACGGGTCATCCGACCTTCGAGGTCGGTGTCGTTCGCCGAGACCATGATGCTCAGCGAGGTCACCCCCGCGTCGGCGAACGCCGCCATTCGTTCGGCGACGCGCGGGAGCGGACCGATCAGGGCGGTGCGGTCGATGAACTCGAGTGGGACCGCCGCGGCGGCGCGCGCCCGATCCCCGGACATGACGTGCTCGCGGAACACCTCGATCTCCTTCTCGAAGCCCATTTGCCGGGCCAGTCCGCAGTAGAAGTTGTCTCGCGGATCGCCGACGCCCAGCAGGAACGTGTAGTGCCGTCGTAGTGCGTTCGCCGCCTCGGGGATGTCGTCACCGACTTCCAGCGCCACGAACGGCACGATCGCGAAGTCGTCCAGTGTCCGCCCGGCACGCTCCGCTCCGGTGTGGATCTCGGCGACCGACTTCGCCACATGCTCGGGGGTGGTGAAGCCACTCAACCAGCCGTCGGCAAGCTCTCCGGCGAGTTGGAGACTCCTCGGGCCGACTCCGGCGAGATACACCGGGACCTGCGTGCTCGGCCGTTCGGTGAACAGGTGCAGCGGTGCGTCGTCGTTGCCGTACGAGGGCAGCGAGAAGTGCGTGCCCCGGTAGCGGACGGGACCACCGGCCAGTGCCTTGCGCACGATGTCGACGTACTCGCGGGTGCGCTCCAGCGGTCTGTCGAATCGAACGCCGTACCAGCCGTCGGACACGTGGGGGTTCGAGACTCCCAGGCCGAGTCGGAACCGTCCGTTGCTCAGCGCGTCGAGCGTCGCCGCGGTGAGGGCGGCGGTGCCCGGCGGCCGGGCGGGGATCTGCATGATCCCGGAGGCGAGTCCGATGCGCTCGGTGTGCCCGGCGACCAGGCCGAGCACGCTCGCGGCGTCGGAGCGGTAGCCTTCGGCGGCGAGCACGAGGTCGTAACCGAGTCGTTCCGCTTCGCGCGCCAGTTCGGCGGCACCCTGGTAGACCAGGTTCGCGGCAAGTCGCATGGTCGAGGTCCTCTCGCGGTTGGTCAGATGAGGTGCGCGCCGCCGTCGACGAGCAGCACCTGGCCTGTGGTGTACGACGAGCAGATGAGGGCGTGTACGGCGTTCGCGACGTCGATCGGCAGCCCGACCCTGCGCAGAGGGGTTTCCTGGCGGACCTTCTCGGCGATCGGCATGAAGAAGTCCTTGCCCTGGGTCCACGGTGTTTCGACGAGGCCGGGGGCGACGGCGTTGACGCGCACATCCGGACCGACGGTGTTGGCGAGCAAGCGAGTCATGTGCTCGATCGCGGCCTTGCTGACGGCGTAGGGGATGGAGCTGCCCGCAGGTCGGCTGCCCGCGATCGACGAGATGTTCACAACCGTGCCGTCACCGCTGTCGCGGAGGGCGGGGATCGCGGCGACCGTCGTCTGCCAGGTGCCGAACACGTTCACCGAGAAGATGTCCTGCCAGACGGACACGTCCGCGGCCCCCAGGTCCGAGTGGGGGATCGGCCGGGAGACCCCGGCGTTGTTCACCAGGACGTCGAGCCTGCCGAGAAGGTTCACCGTGTCGTTCACAAGGGACCGGGCCTGCTCCGGCTTCGCGATGTCCGCTTGCAGGTACACCGCTCCGGGCAACGACTCGGCAAGTTCTCGACCCGCCTCGATCGACCTTGCCGAGTTGATCACAACGCGGAAACCGGACGCCGCCAGTTTTTTGGCGACTTCCGCTCCGATTCCCGACGACGATCCGGTGACCAGGGCGACCCGTTGCTCTCTCACGCGATACCTCCTGGGGAAACTCCGCCTTCGCCGAAGGTTTTCTCGGCTGCGTCGAGGTTTGCTAGAGCGGTGCTCCAGCCGTCTTCCAAGGCTCGCCGAGAGGCTTCTCACGCGTTGTGTGACGAGAGGACTGGCGAACGTGAGGTGGGACGAGATCTACGTGCGGGCAGCCGCGAGTTGGCTGCCGCAGGTCATGCCCGCGGAGACAGCGGTGGAACAGGGACTGGTCGAGGCCGAGATCGTGCGGCGGGCGCAGGTCACCGGAGTGGCCGTGGGACAGGAGTCGCCGCCGGACATGGCGGTGGCCGCGGCGAGAACGGCGCTGGAGCGGTCGGGACGCGGGCCCGAGGAGATCATCCTGCTGTTGCACGCGTGCTCGTACCACCAAGGGCACGACCTGTGGGCGCCTGCGTCTTACATCCAGCATCACGCTGTGGGCAATCGGTGTCCTGCCGTCGAGGTGAGGCAGTCGTCGAACGGAGGCATGGCGTCGCTCGAGCTGGCCGCGGCGTACCTGACGGCGACGGGCGGCGCCGCGGCATTACTGACCACGTCCGACCGGTTCTGCGCACCGGGGATCGATCGTTGGCGTACGGACCCGGGCACGGTGTTCGCGGACGGCGCCACGGCCCTGGTGCTCGCCCGGGACTCGGGCTTCGCCAGGCTGCGTTCGCTCGTCACGGTGGGGGAGCCGGCGTTGGAGCGGATGCACCGCGGCGAGGACGCGTTCAGCGTCGCACCGCTCACCACGCGTGTTCCGGTCAGCGTGGAGACCACGACCACGGACTACGTCCGGGGTCCGGAGGGGCAGCGGGCCGTCGCGCGGATGGCCGCCCGGCACACCGAGTCCGTGACATCGGCACTCGACGAGGCAGGAGTGGGCTTCGACGAGATCGACTGGTTCGTCCTTCCGCATTTCGGTCGTCGCCGGTTGGACGTCAATTACGTCCGCCGCTTCGGTATCGACCGAGCTCGCACGCTGTGGTCGTGGTCCCGTGGCGTGGGCCATCTCGGCGCGGGCGACCAGTTCGCGGGACTGGCCCACCTCGTGGAAACCGGCCGCGTCCGGCCGGGCCAACGCGTCATGTTGATGAGCGTCGGCGGTGGGTTCACCTGGTCGGCCGCGGTTCTGGAGATCGACGACGTACCGAGCTGGAGCGACGCCTCCTGCGGCTTGGTCGGGGAAGGGCAGGAGCCAGGGTCCACCCTCGATCGAGCGAAGTTGTAGTGCGGGCGAGAAGGGTTGGCCGCATCGCGTACGGAAGGCCTAGGGGGCTGGAGTCACATGACCATCGACGATCTCCGGCGAATTCTCTCGGAATGCGCCGGTGAGGACGAAAACGTCGACCTGAGCGGCGACATCCACGACACGCCGTTCGACGAACTCGGCTACGACTCGTTGGCGCTCATGGAGACCGCCACCCGGATCAAGCACGAGTACGGCATCGATATCTCCGACGAGGAGATCGCACTGGTCGCGACCCCGCGGCTGCTGCTCGACCTCATTGCGCGGGCGGGATGAAGCGGCGCACGGTGATCACCGGGCTCGGTGTCCTGGCGCCCGGTGGTGACGGCACGAAGGCGTTCTGGGACCTGCTCACCTCGGGACGCACCGCCACCAGGACGATCACGGCTTTCGACGCCTCGCAGTTCCGCTCGCAGGTCGCGGCCGAGTGCGACTTCGATCCCGTGTTACACGGACTGTCACCGCAGCAGACCCGTCGTATGGACCGGGTGACCCAGTTCGCGGTGGTCAGCGCGCGGGAAGCCGTCGAGAACAGCGGCATCTCGTTCGACGACGTGGACCCGGGGCGAGTGGGAGTCAGCGTCGGCAGTGCGGTCGGCGCGGCGACCAGCTTGGAACAGGAGTACTTGGTGCTGTCGGACAGTGGACGGGAGTGGCTGGTGGACCACACCTATGCCTCGCCGTACCTGTTCGGGCATCTCACACCGACCACCATCGCGACCGAACTGGCCTGGGAGGTCGGTGCCGAGGGCCCCGTCGGGCTGCTGTCCACGGGCTGCACCTCCGGAATCGACGCCGTCGGATACGCCCATCAACTCATCGCCGAAGGCAGTGTCGACGTCGTCCTCGCCGGTGCGACGGAGGCAGCGGTTTCCCCCTTGGCGGCCGCGTGCTTCGACGCGATCAAGGCGACGACCCCGCGCAACGACGACCCCGAACACGCGGCGCGCCCATTCGACGCCACCCGCAACGGCTTCGTGCTCGCCGAGGGCGCGGCGATGTTCGTGCTGGAGGAGTTCGAGCACGCACGCCGCCGAGGCGCCACCATCTATGCCGAGGTCAGCGGGTATGCCACGCGATTGAACGCTTACCACATGACCGGGCTGCGGCCCGACGGTAAGGAGATGGCCGAAGCGATCCGAGCCGCGCTCGGTGAGTCGCGGTTGCCCGGGGACGAGCTCGACTACATCAACGCACACGGGTCCGGGACGAAGCAGAACGACCGACACGAGACCGCCGCGTTCAAACGTGCGTTGGGTGAACACGCGTACCGGACACCCGTGAGCTCGATCAAGTCGATGATCGGCCACTCGTTGGGCGCCATCGGCTCGATCGAGATCGCCGCGTGCGCGTTGAGCATCGAACACGGTGTCGTACCGCCGACGGCGAACCTCCACGAACGTGATCCCGAGTGCGATCTGGACTATGTCCCACTGGTCGCTCGTGAGCACACCGTCGACGCCGCGCTCACGGTGGGCAGCGGCTTCGGCGGCTACCAGAGTGCGATGGTACTGCGGCGGTGGACGGGGGAGCGACGATGACACCGGTGTTCACCGGGCTGGGAGTCGTGGCGCCCAACGGAACGAACGTGGAGGAGTACTGGTCCGCCACGCTCGAGGGCCGGAGTGGCATCGGCGAGCTGGAACGCTTCGACGCCGGTCGTTATCCCGCCCGGCTGGCGGGGCAGATCCGCGGTTTCGAGGCGGGAGACCACCTTCCGTCCCGGCTGCTGCCGCAGACGGACCGGGTGACGCGGTTGGCTCTGGTCGCCGCCGATCAGGCGCTGGCCGACGGCGAAATCGACACCCGCGACCTCGTCGACTCCGAGCTGAGTGTCATCAGCTCGAACGCGACCGGCGGGTTCGAGTTCACCCACCGGGAGATCCGGAAGCTGTGGACCAAGGGACGCGAGCACGTCAGCGTGTACGAGTCGTTCGCCTGGTTCAACGCGGCGAACACGGGACAGATCTCGATCCGGCACGGAATGCGTGGTCCCGGTAGCGTGCTCGTCGCCGAACAGGCGGGCGGGCTGGACGCAGTGGCGCACGCCCGACGAGTGCTGCGTGGTGGGGTGTCGCTGTGTCTCACCGGCGGAGTCGAGTCGTCCTACGACCCGTGGGGCTGGGTGTCGCATCTGGCCAGCCGGCGCGTCAGCACCGAGTCCGATCCGGCGAAGGCGTACCGACCGTTCGACCGTCACGCGTGTGGCTATGTTCCCGGCGAAGGCGGTGCCTATCTCGTCCTGGAGGACTCGGCACACGTGCGAGCCCGTGGTAGGTCCACCGTGTACGGACGGCTGTTGGGACACGCTTCGACCTTCGATCCGCCGCCGGAGTCAGGACGGCCGTCGACCTTGGGTCGTGCCATCCGTGGGGCACTGGCCGACGCCGGGGTGACACCCGGCGCGGTGGACGTCGTCTTCGCCGACGCCGCGGGACTGCCGGAGCTGGACCATGCCGAAGCGGCGGCACTGGCCGAGGTGTTCGGACCGGACTCGGTGCCGGTGAGCGCGCCTAAGGCGCTGGTCGGCCGCCTGTACGCCGGTGGAGGTCCGCTCGACCTCGTCTGTGCTCTGCTCGCGATGCGCGACGGTGTCATTCCGGCGTCGGGACAGACCTCGGACGTGCCTCCGGACTATCGGCTCGACCTTGTGCTCGGGCGCCCCCGGAGGGCGGAGCTGCGTACCGCGCTCGTACTCGCGCGAGGCAACGGTGGCTACAACTCCGCCGTGGTGGTGGGGCGGTGAGCTCCGGGCGCGGTCGAGCGGGACGCGAGAACGGCCACATACCGTCGAGGACGACAACGCAGGGAGAACGATGACTGCATCACTGGAGATCTCGTCCATTCGGGACGAGCTGCGGCACCACCTTGCCGACGTGTTGTACGTGGACCTCACCGACATCGACGACGACGCGACGTTCAAGGACCTTGGTCTCGATTCGGTGCTCGGGGTCGAACTGGTGTCGGTGATCAATGCCAAGTACGGGTTGAGCGAGCTCGTCGAGGCGGTGTTCGACCACCCGACCCTGAACGAACTCGCCGCGTACGTCAGGCGGCGCGCGGTCGGCCGACCATGACGGCGCCGGCGAACCTACGGTCACCGGTGGTCGCCGACGACGGCACGGTGGTCCGGCGGGTGACGATCACACCGCACATGTGCGGAGGCAGTTCGTCAATCTTCGCGCAGCTGGGCGACTGGACCTGGGAAGCGGTGACCGCGGCGTGCGGAGCCAACGTCTATGACGCGCGGACCCCGGACGGACATCCGGCGTACCTGTCGTTCTACTACTACCACGTCAGTGGAAGTGACCGTCGGCATCCACACGGGCTCACCTTCGGCGACGAGCTGACCGTGACCTCGCGGGTCTTCGACTTCGGGAGCGAGTCGGTGCTGACGTTGCACCGGCTCGCTCCCGCGACGGTCTCCGAGGAGCTGTTCGACCCCGATGAGTTCTTCGAGAACCGTAGGTCGGACAGCCTGTACGTGCAGAACTTCAACCGTTGGGTCGCCCGGTCTCGAAGCGACAGCAACGCCGGTCTGATGCGGTGCTCGCCACCGGACTTCAGCTGTGACCGAGTGCCCCGACTTCCGGACCGGTACTCACCGCGGGCGATCGCGGCGCGAGCACGCAAGAACGCGAGCTTCCACCCCGAGGGTGTCGTCGGGTACGTCCGGGCCGAGTCGTTCTCCATGCCCTACGACCTCGACCTCGTGCACGACTTCAACGGGGTGGGACTGGTCTATTTCGCGTCCTACTTCTCGATCGTCGATACGGCGTTGTTGCGGTTGTGGCGGCAACTCGGGCGCGACGACCGTCGCTTCCTCGGCCGCAAGGTGCTCGACCAGAAGCTGGGTTACTTCGGTAACGCGGACGCTGACGAGCGATTGTGGCTGTCCGTGCACCTCTGGCGGCGCAAGGAACGGGCCGGGGACGAGATCGCCGAGGTGTGCGTACGCGAGGAGAGGACGGGCCGACTGCTCGCGGTGTCCTCGATCCACCTGCTGTCGGAGGAACAGTGACGCAACACGATCGAGACGTCGAGGCGGTGGTCCGTTCGGTGATCGCCGACATCCTGCCCGACGTCCCCGCGAGCGAGGTCACCGAGGACAGGAACCTGCGGGATCTCGGAGCGGACTCCGTGGACCGCGTGGAGATCCTCAGTCTGGTGTTGCACCGACTGGGGCGCACCGATCCCCTGTCGGAATTCGCCGCCGTTCCTCATCTCGGCGCCCTCTTCGAGCGCCTCGGTTCGACCACCGAGAAGAAGGTCTGACATGGACACGATCGGTATCGAAGGCCTGAACGCATACTGCGGATTCGCCCGGCTCGCGGTCGACGAACTGTTCGCGGGTCGTGGGCTCGACCCGGACCGGATCGGCAATCTCGACGTGGAGCAGCGGTCCGTGATGCTGCCCTGGGAGGACCCGGTCACCAACGCCGTCAACGCCGCCGCTCCCCTCACCGCCGCGTTGGGGGACGAGAAGGACGACATCGAACTGCTGGTCACGTCGTCGGAATCCGGTGTGGACTACAGCAAGTCGATCGCATCCCATGTGCACCGACATCTCGGGTTGTCGCGTCGCTGCCGGGTGCTGGAGGTCAAGCAGGCGTGCTACGGCGCCACCGGCATGCTCCACCTCGCGGCTGGCTACCTCGCGTCCCAGCGCAATCCGCGAGCCCGAGCCCTGGTGATCGCCACGGACATCAGCCCGATGGACGAGCGTGCGCGGTACGCCGAGCCCACCATGGGCAACGGCGCGGTAGCGATGCTGGTCTCCGGTGACGCGAAGATCCTTCTGCTGGATCGGGGCCCCACCGGACTTCACAGCTTCGAGACGATGGACACCGCGCGGCCAGCACCGGACCTCGACTACGTCGACCCCGACCTGTCCCTGCTCAGCTATCTGGAATGCCTGTCCGGGAGCTTCGCGGACTACCAGCGGCGCGCCGAACGGCCCGTGTCGCTCGCGGCCTTCGACAACCTCGTGATGCACACGCCGTTTCCCGGCATGGTGCGAGCCGCGCACCGCAAACTGATGCGGGAGTACGAGCCGGGTCCTCCTGCGGCGATCGCCGCCGATTTCGAGCGCCGTGTCTGTCCCTCACTGCGTTACGCGCGCGCCGTCGGCAACCTGTGCTCCGGTTCGCTCTATCTCGCGCTGGCCAGCCTGCTCGACCACGGCTCGCCCCCCGAGGGAACGCGCATCGGCCTGTACTCGTACGGATCGGGCTGTGCGTCGGAGTTCTTCAGCGGTGTGATCGGTCGGGCCGCCACCCGCGAACTGTCCGCCATGCGGATCGCGGAGCGGGTGCGCAGCCGGCGAGACCTCAGCTTCGACGAGTACGAGCACCTGCTGCCCTGGGCGCGGGAATGTCTCGTGCCACGGCCGAATCGCGATATCGACCTCTCCACCTGGGACGCATACGCCGAGCCGTCTCGGGCGCACGGCCCGGTGCTGGCGCTGGTGGGTGTGCGCGACTACCACCGGAGCTACGAATGGCGCTGACACAGATCGAGCTCGACACGACGCGCCTTCCTGTCGCACGGATGACGCTGGCGAACGGGGATACCGGCAACCGGCTGTCCGAGCCGATGCTCGCCGAACTCCACGAGGCGCTGGACACGGTCGAGTCGGCGCCGGGTGCGCGTGTGCTCGTCCTGGCGGGGAGGGGGAGCACCTTCTGCGAGGGCATGGAACTCGAGGGAATCGACGGCACTTGGCGCCGACTCGTGCCGGCCATCGGGTCGTTCCTCCGTCGTCTCGTCACCTCTCCTCTGGTGAGCGTCGCCCACGTCGACGGGGCGGCGTCGGGTGGCGGGGTGGGCTTGGCCGCCGCGTGCGACCAGGTGGTGGCCGGGCCACGCGCCATCTTCCGGATGACCGAGCTCCTGCTCGGACTGGTTCCCGCCGCGATCCTGCCCATCGTGGCTCGACGGGTTGGCATGCACGCCGCGTACGGGTGGGCCCTGACCAGCCGGGAGCTGTCCGGTACGGAGGCGGTGTCGACGGGACTGGCCGACGCGGCCGGTGGTGAGGCCGCGTTGCGCGCAGTGCTGCGCGGGCTGCGTGCGGCCGAACCTTCCGCGCTGGTCGCTCTCAAGGGCTACTACAGCTCGCTGGCACCTCTGTCCCGGAGTGAGGGCCTGGTGAGGGAGGTACTCGGTCGCCGGTTCGCCGACCCCGCCGTCCGGCAACGGTTGGGCGAACTGCGAGAACAGGGGTTGATCACGTGACGCTGGTGACCGTCGACATCGAGGGGCCTGTGGCCACCATCCGATTGAACGACTCGGCGGGACGCAACCAGCTTTCCCCGCGGTTGCGTGCCGAGGCGATCGCCGCGCTGGATCGGGTGGCTGCCGCACCACAGGTACGCGCCGTCGTGCTCGAAGGCCTTCCGGACCTCTTCTGTGCGGGCGGATCTGCCGAGCAGATGCTCGGCGACCGTGAGCACCGGGTCGACGGTGTGTGGGCGTTCTTCGACGCGGTCGTGCGGTGTCCGGTGCCCGTGGTCGCGGCCGCGCGGGGACACGCGATGGGAGGTGGTTTCCTCCTGGCGCTCTACTGCGACGTCACGGTGCTGAGTGAGCGTTCCCGCTACGCGGCCAACTTCGTCACCTACGGATTCACACCTGCGCTGGGTGCCACCTTCCTCCTGCCGGCCAGGCTCGGTCCGGCACTCGGGACGGAGTTGCTCTACTCCGGTCGCAGCTATCGCGGTGACGAGCTCGCGGCCCGTGGGGCGGGTGTGCGGGTCACGGCCCACGACCGGGTGTCCGCCGAGGCACAGCGGATCGCGTTGCGCATCGCGGGCGCGCCCCGTGACGTCGTCGAACGGCTCAAGTCTCAGCTCCGGGCCGGGCTGGCCGCACTGGCCGCCGACGCCCACGAGCGGGAGATCGCCGACCACGAGGCCACGATCACGAGTTCCGAGGCGCGACGCCGGATCCGGGCCTTGCACGCCGACCATCGGGCGGTATGGCCATGACGACGGTCGTGCAGTTCGCCGGGCAGGGCATCCAGCGTATCGGGATGGGAGCGGAGCTCTTCCGGCGCTTCCCCGAGCTGGTCGCACAGGCCAACGACGTCCTCGGTTACTCGATCCGGGAACTGTGCCTGGACGATCCGCACGACCGTCTGCGCCGCACCCGCTACTCGCAGCCGGCGATCTACGTGGTCAATGCTCTCGCCGGACGTGCGCTCGATGTCGACGCCGACGTCTACGTCGGGCACAGCCTCGGGGAGTACAACGCCCTCGAGGCTGCCGGGGTCTTCGACTTCGCCACCGGTGTGGAGCTGGTGCGCGCCCGGGCCGAGTTCATGGACACTGTGGACGGTTTCATGGCCATGGTGTTGGGACTGCCCACCGAGACGGTCGAGCGGGCACTTGCGACCCGCCCGGACCTGGAGGCGAGTATCGCGGCCTTCAACGCACCGACGAGTGTGGTCGTCGCCGGCCCCGGCGACGACACCGAGGTCGGCACGTTGCTGCGAGAGGCCGGCGCACTGGGCATCCGCCCGTTACGGGTCAGCGGCCCCTTCCACACCCGGCACATGGCACCCGCCGCCACGGCGTTCGCCCCGGTGCTGAGGGCCTCGGCGACGCACTGGCGTGTCCCACGAGTGCCCGTGATCGGTAACCGGCACGCGAGACCACACCGACTGGAGAACCTGGTCGCCGACCTCACCGAGCAGATCACCCACCCGGTGTTGTGGCAGCAGTCCCTCGTGCGGCTGCTCGGCCCCGACGTGTGCTTCCACGAGGCGTACGGCTCGGTGCTGACCACGCTCACCCGGCAAATCCGACGACACCACCGTTCACTGGAGGGCTTGAGATGAACGAGCCGATCGCGATCATCGGTATGTCCGTGCGCGCAGCCGGTGTGGAGACACTCGACGAGCTGTGGGACATGGTGCGCCGGGGTGAGCGCCGGTTCACCACTGTTCCGAAGGACCGCTGGTACGGGCTCGACCCGGGAGTGGCGCTCCGACACGCGCCGACGGCGTCACTGCTGGAACGGATCGACACCTTCGACGCGCGCTTCTTCGGCATCGCCCCGCGCATGGCGGCCTGGATGGACCCGCAACACCGCCTGCTGTTGGAGCTGGCCTCCCACGCTGTCGAGAACGCGGCACTCGATCCGGACCAACTCGACGGAGCACCGGTCGCCGTTTTCGTCGGCTCGTTCATGTCCGACTACCGCGAGCGCATGCATGCCAGGGGGCAGGCCGACAGTGCCGCGTTCCCCGGAACGATGACGGCGTTCAACGCCAATCGCATCTCGTACCAGTTCGGCTGGACCGGGCCGAGCATGGTGATCGACTCGGCCTGCTCGTCGAGCCTGACCGCGCTGGGTATGGCGGTGCAGGGCCTCCAACGCGACGAGTATCCGATGGCCTTGGTGGGCACCGCGAATCTCATCAGCAGCGGCTTCTATGCCAACACCGCCTACCGCGGTGGAGCTTTGTCTCCCACGGGCGACTCGGTGCCGTTCGGTCCCGGCCGTAACGGCTACGTCAGGGGAGAGGGCGGCGCGTGCGTGGTCCTCAAGCGGCTCGACCGGGCGCTGGCCGATGGTGATCCCGTGCACGCCGTCATCCGGGCCGTGGAGTCGGCACACAACGCCAGGGGCGGCGGGCTGACCGGGACCGACATCGACTCGCAGGTCCGGTTGCTGGGCAACGCGATGGCCTCCGCCGGTCATCCTGTCAGCGCCCTCGGCTATCTGGAGGCACACGGTTCGGGCACGCCCAGCGGGGATGCGGTCGAGGTCGCGGCTCTGGCGAAAGCCCTGGGTGGTGCGGCACCTGCGGGCCCGGACAACAAGGTGTGGGTGGGTTCGGTGAAGGCCAACATCGGTCACCTGGAGGCCGCCGCCGGGTTGATCGGCGTGCTCAAGACTGCCTTGGTCCTCCGACACGGCCGAATCCCACGAATAGCCGGTCTGGCCTCTGCCGACCCCAGCCTGCCGATGGCGGACACCGATCTCGCGATTCCGGTCGCCGATGTCTCCTGGCCGCGAGGGGAGACCGCGCGCATCGCGGGCGTCAACTCGTTCGGGTTGGGTGGTGGGATCTCGCACGTCGTGATGGAGGAGGCACCTCCGGTGCCGCCCATGCAGTGCACCGGCCGGCACCTGGTTCCTCTCTCGGGACAGGACGACGCGTGCCTGAGCACGTTGGCAGAACATCTGCTGTCCGCTCTGGACAGTGATACTCCGCCCGAGCTGCCCGCGTTGGCGTGGACGCTACAGACGGCACGACGCGAACACCCCGTGCGGACCGTGTTGGCGGCCGAAGACCTGGCGGAGTTGCGGCGGGGCTTGCGGGCCGTCGTGTCGGGACGCCTGGATGCCTCCGACGAGAGCCCGATCGCCAAGGCCTGGTCGCGTGGTGACACGGTGGACTGGGAGTCCCTCTGGGAGCGTCGACCCGGGCGCACGCACCTGCCGGGCTCACCGTTTCGCCGCCGGTCTCACTGGTTCGACAGGGAGCCTCCGGCGCCGGTCGACTACGCGTGACCGGCGCCGGAACCGGTCAGCGCACGGCTGTGTACACCGCTTCGGCCAACCGCCGCGCACGGTCATCCATCGTCCCGATGTGGCGCGCCCCGCCGTTCTGCACGTAGGCGAAGGCCAGTTCGTGTGCGGGATCGGCGAATGTGAAGTTGCCGTTGGCGCCCGCCAGACCGAACGCGTCGCCCAACCCGGCGGACTCGGGAAAGATCGGCCCGCCCGGTAGCTGGAACCCGAGACCCCACGCGCTGGGCATCAACGTCACCCTGCACATTCCCTCGGAGTGCACACGACGCAGTTCGGCGAGTGTCGCGGGGGTGAGCACGCGGAAACCGTCCACCTCGCCGATCAGTGCGGCGTAGAACCGGGCGAGCGACGCGGCGCTGGCCAGTCCGTCGTAGGAGGGATTTTCCACCCGGGGGTCCGCGGCCTCCGTCAGCGCCATGCTCCCGATCGCAGCGCGGTAGGTCAGCGACGCCTCGTCACCGAGCGCGACCAGCATCGCGAGTTCGTCTCCGGGGTCGGCTCCGGCCATGAGTTCCTCGGCCCTGGACTCCAGCATGGTCGCGAGGTGGGCGCTACTCGGGTCGGGAAGACCGATGTAGCAGTCGAGGCCGAGCGGCGCCGCGATCTCCTCGGCGAGGAACCGGCCGACGGTGCGCCCGGTGGTCCGGCGAACCAGTTCGCTCACCAGGTGGCCGAACGTCGTGGCGTGGTAGCCGTGTGCCGTGTCCGGTTCCCATTCGGGTTCGGCGGAGGCCAGAGCCTCCGCCACCGGGATGTGCTCGACGAGGTACTCGTAGGTGATGGGGTCGTGGTCCAGACAGACCACACCGGAGCGTTGGGCCAACACCATGCGCAACGTGACGCCCGCCTTGCCGTTGGCCGCGAACGCGGGCCAGTACCGGGCGATCGGGACGTCCAGGTCGAGAACACCGCGCTGGACGAGCAGCAGGGCCACGCCGGTCACAAGCGCTTTGGTGGGCGAGGCGAGCACGGCGAGGGTGTTCGAGCGCCAGGGATCGGTGCGGGCGGCGTCTGCGTAACCACCCCACAGGTCCACCACCGGTCTGCCGCGGTGGTACACGCACACCGCGGCGCCGACCTCGGTTCCGAGTGCGAAGTTCTCGTGGAAAGCGTGGGCGATCCCGGCGAATTGCGGTTCCGCCGAACCGCCGTGGGGATAGTCGTTCACTCCGGTCCTCTCAGCTCTGCTCGTGCGGAGTCTCGCGATCGTGGTGCCTCACCGAACCCCGATCGGCTACACACTCGGTGGAGCGGTGATGCAGGTTCGCACGATTCCCGCCCCGGACAGGCCACGCTTCGGCGATACTGTGAGGTCGCGACACCCCCGACTTCGAAGGACGGCATGGGCGAGTATTCCGAGGCAGCCGACCGGCTCACCTCTTTCGGCACACAACTGCTCGAGGTGCACATCTGGCTGCGAGAGATGTTGGAGGATTTGCAGGACCACGTCGACGACTATTTCGACGGCAAGGGCCTGCCGCCCAGGGATCTGCGCGCCCATTGCCTGTCCTTCTGCACGGCACTGAGCCGCCACCACACGGGCGAGGACGACAACGCGTTTCCCGTCATCGCCGAGCAGTTTCCCGAACTGCGCAAGGTGTTGTCGGATCTGCGCACCGACCACAACCAGCTCGACTGGTTGCTGAACAGGTTGCAGAACCTGCTCGACGGGCTGCCCGCCGAGCCGGACCCGTCCACGGCCTCGACGGTCCGGGAGGAGGTGGAGGCGCTGTCGGCGATCATGCAGACGCACTTCATCTACGAGGAGAAGAAGCTGTTCTCCGTGCTCAATTCGATGGACGTCCCCGAGTGGAAGGAGAATCGACCGAGCTTTCTGCTGATCGACGACGAGGACTGACCCGGCGGGGTCGGAAACCGGCCCGACGTAATCGAGTGAACGACGGAACCGGCGCACGGTTCTTGGCATCCTACGAAGACGCACACGCGTGTTCGGTCCACACGGATTCCAGGAGACGCCATGAACAGGCACGGATCGCGGAGACGATGGCGACAGGCGTGCGCGGTCGGGATGGTGCTGACCGTGGTGCTCACCGCGTGCGGCGGAAAGCACGGCAGGGGCTCCGACCGTGACCCCCACATCGACGTCAACCCGGAGATCGGGCTGGGTCCCGACATCGACGTCGGCCCCGACATCGAGATCGGTGGCGACGAGCCGAGGGAGGCCGACGGGGTGACGTCGGAATACGTCCCCACGGCCACCACGCGGCCCCCCGACCCCACGGAGGTGGCGTTCCGTTCCGTGACCGTGGGCAGTTGCCTGCCCGTCTACATGACGGGGCACGGCAACGAATGGAGCCATTCGGCACCGCCCGATCCGGTGTCGTGCAGTGCCAGTTACGCCGGTCTGTTCCAGGTGACCCGGGTCGGCAGCAGCAGCGCGCAGTGCGGCACCGGAACCGGTCATACGTCGTGGAGCTACGACGGCGGTTCGGGGGAGAGGACGACGCTCTGCCTGGAACGCGTGTGGGTGCCGCGGTTCTGTGTTCTCGCGCAGGGCGACGGCGCGGGTGGGGTCGCCTCGATCGGCACGACCACCGCGGTGGACTGCGACGCGGACCGTATTCCTGTGGACTACGACTACGTTCTCGTCGTCGCAGCCGTGTACCGGGCACCGGCGAACGCCACGGCCGACCACTGCCGCGAGAGCCCGTACGACTCAAGGCAGTACTGGTCGCTGCTGGTCGACGAGGACGCGACCCTGGTGTGTTTCACCAGCACCGGCTGAGGCGGTGACGCTGTCGACGGCGCTGACGCCTCGGCGGTGCCCGCCGTGCGCCTACCGCTGTTCGACCGGGGGCGACGTCGCGTAGGCGTCCAGAAGTCGTCGTTGGGCGTCGGCGAGGGCCACTCGCACGGCGCCCAGCGCGACCGCGTCGTCACCGAGGCGGGACAGTGCCAGCCGAGGCATGACCAGCACGCGCCGAGTCAGGTGCCGCCGGATCCCGGCGAGCACCGCATCGCCCGCGAATGTGATGGTGCCACCGAGGATGACCAGCTCCGGGTCGATCGCCGACACGAACGAGGCCAAACCTCGCGCCAGCCGGTCACAGGCCTCGTCGAGCACCCGCAACGCGCGCGGATCACCGCCCTCCGCCGCGACGAGGACCGCGGCGGCATCCGGGCTCGCGTCCCCCAGGTCATGCGCCCGGCGCAGGATCCAGTCGGTCCCGACCGCCGATTCCAGCGGGCCGAGCCCGTCGGCCTGCACACCCTGCGGTTCGGTGTCGAGTTCGACGAACCCGATCTCGCCCGCCGCTCCGT